>Ga0256405_10000822_pt1 | contig 94980 bp, 81 predicted proteins | sample RumenRJG_02DNA_FD_189096 | JGI IMG/M metagenome (GOLD analysis project Ga0256405, IMG submission 189096) | Bovine rumen microbial communities from Lethbridge, Alberta, Canada - RJG_02 | ecosystem: Host-associated > Mammals > Digestive system > Stomach > Rumen | place: Canada: Alberta...
ATAAAGGTTGTACATACGATGGTTTGGACTTAATGTTTTGAACACCACTAAGTTACTAAAAATCAGCGATATGTGCAACTTTTTACTCATATTTATCAACTTAAATTAATTCCGCCAACGGGTATTAATAACATGAAACATAAAAAATTACACTTTGTAATCTCTCTGCGCCCCCTTCAGGACTTGAACCTGAGACCCCCTGATTAACAGTCAGATGCTCTAACCAACTGAGCTAAGGAGGCTATAACGGTTTTTTCTCCGTTTGCGGTTGCAAAAGTACGATGTTTTTTGATACGTGCAACAATTTTTTAAAATATTTTTCAAAAATTTTATATCTTATTGAGTATCAATGCTGATTTAGCCGAATATTGTCTTCCACAATATCTTAACATCGCTCCAGAGCGACCAGTTTTCGTAATATTCTTTGTTAATTTTCACCTTATCGGGCCAGATGACCTCGTCATTATACTTCTGCGGGTCGGCTTGTTGCGCCAAAATTTTGTCTTCGTGACGGTATTTTACAGAAGCGGGGCCCGTCAATCCGGGACGCATATTGAGGATGATTCTGTCGTCGCCTTCGAGTTTGTCGGCATAGCCAGGCACATCGGGACGCGGACCCACGAAGCTCATGTCACCTATTAATATATTAATAAGCTCCAAAAACGTGTCGACTTTGCTTTCGCGAAGCCATCTTCCGAAAGGCAGTATTCGCTCGTCATCAGCGACGGTGACAGAGCCGGAAGCTTCAGAGTTATCCCTCAACGTCCGTATCTTAAAAATCTTGAAAAGCCTGCCATCTTTGCCTACCCTCACCTGCCGATACAGGAAATCCCCTTTTGGCATCCTGATCTTGTGAAGGATATAAACCACCAGCAAAAACGGTGATATTATTATCAATCCGATAAAGGAAAAAACTCGGTCAAAAAGATATTTTATTAACATTTCTTATTCGTTGCGGTTATCTGTCCTTACTCCAAGCCTTCGGTGCTTTCTTTCATGAAAATGACCTTCAACGTCAATAACAAAAGCTTCAAATCCATCAAAAGCGAGCAGTTTTCGACGTAAATCATGTCGAGTTTGAGCTTGTCATAGGAGGTGGTGTTGTATTTTCCGAAGATCTGCGCGTAGCCAGTCAGACCTGCCTTCACCCTGAGGCGGAAAGCGAACTCAGGTAGCTCTTTTTCGTATTCGTCAGCAATTTCTGGGCGTTCCGGACGCGGGCCGACGAAGCTCATGTCACCGCTCAAGATATTGAAAAACTGCGGGAGCTCGTCAAGACGCGTGGCACGGATAAACTTTCCAACAGGCGTGATTCTATCGTCTTTCTCAGCCGCCAAACGCGCCACGCCATCTTTCTCAGCATTAGGTATCATACTTCTGAACTTCAAGATTCTGAAGGTCTTTCCGTTCTTTGTGTATCTCGTCTGACGGTAGAAAACAGGACCTCTGTCGTAAATGAAAATCGCCAGCGAAATCAATATCATCAAAGGAGAAAGAATTATCAGGCCGAAAGCCGATAAAAAGATGTCGAAAGCGCGTTTAATGACTCTTTCTGTTATATTGAGCGTGCTGTTGTTTGCCAAAAGCAACGGAGTGTCGAAGACAGCGAGAGTGTCGGCACTTCTGATGATGATATCCGAGATCTTCGGAGTGATGTAAACCCTCTTCCCTTTTGCAAAACATATCTTCAGGATGCGGTTGCGCTTCTCACTCGGCACATCGTTAATCAAAATGGCATCGTAATCGTCGACCATCTTGTCGATTTCAGCGATGTCAGCATCAAAACTTATCTCACCTGCGACATTGTATTTGTCATTTCTTGAAGCGAACTTAAATGCCAGGTTATTCTCATGATTTCCTTTGATATTCAATACTTTATAAGGTGGGAAGACCTTATAGTACAAGGTCATGAAAAGGTATGAGATGATAGTCACCAGCACTGCCTGCACAACGAAAGTGCATCCGTAGTAGCATAGGAATTTCGGGATGTAGCTCATGTAACCGGCCATCATGACCGTTACGATGAAATAGATGCCGTTTGAAATCAAAAGCCCGATGATTTGCGAGATGATGACGTTGGATTTTTTGTTCACGCCTATCTTGAAACCACCGAAAAAGCTTATAAAATAAGTGATTATGAGGGCATAGACACCTATCACGAGGAAGTTACCTTTCATGATGTAGGTCTTGTCGAGCATCACATTCACGTAGTTGAACCACACATAAATGTAACACAGCAGAGCCATCAAAACCAGGATGGAATTGGCAAAAAAGCGGTACCAGTTTTTATATAACTTCATGTGTTTCATAGCTTTATTTTCTTAAAAGGCTGAATATTTTCTCGAAATAACGCGTTGTCTGCTTGAAGAAATTGCTTGGCATATTGTGTTCGCGCACGCAGCGCATTCTCTCGCGCATGATTTTTCTGTGTACTTTTATTCCGTTTGACGAGGTGCCGCCGCTACGCATATTCACAAACACATCGTTGATATACAATGTGTTGATGTTTCCCAACCATATCATTTTCACAAACATGTCGTAGTCGGCGCATATTGGGTAGTCGAGGCTGTAGAGGCCGAATTTGTCGTAACACTCGCGTTTCACATAAAACGAGGGATGAGGCGGCATCTTGCCCCAACAGAGTTTCTCGCGTGTGAAGTCCTTGCCGGAAAACATGCGCACGGTCTTGCCGGTGTCGTCCCAGTCGACATAGCGGACATCAGCGTAAACGCCATCAATAGCAGGGTTTTCGGTGAAAGCGGCATTCACTTTTTCGAGCACATCGTTGGATGCGAAGAAGTCGTCGCTGTTCAGAATACCCACAATGTCACCTTGAGCCATCCTCACTCCTTTGTTCATGGCGTCGTAGATGCCTTTGTCCTTCTCGGAGACCCAACGCAGACGGCCTTCAAACTTAGGCTCGAACTCCTTCACGATAGCCATTGTGTTGTCTTTCGAGTTGCCGTCCACAATGATATAGTCGATATCCTTAAACGTCTGATTCAGAACGCTTTGCAAGGTATCGCGCACGGTCTCCGCGCTGTTATACGTCGCTGTAATTAAAGATATTTTCATCGTTTGTCCTCCAGATACTCGTCCAAAACGCCTCTTTTTTTATATTTATTGAACATTTCGTTCTCTTTTCGTTGCAACAGATTCTTAATCAAGAACTTAGGTATGAAAAGCTTCACCCACTGCATGACTTTAAACGCCCATATTCTCCATTTAGGTGCTTGATAGTCAAGCCATTGCGCTGGCGTGCGCCAGTCTTTGCCATACCAGTATTCCAACACGCCATCGATGTCGGCGGGAGCGCTGAACTCCACGCCTTTAAACTCCATATTTGCCTGATTATCAAAGAATTTCCTCGGCAGAGGCTCACCGCAGTTTATCAAAAGCTTGTCGTTATAATCGGTAAAGAAATAGACGTCGATATACTCGTTGTTTCTAATCACTGAAATCAGTCCGCGGTCATCCCAACGTGCCACCTCGAAGCCGTTTTCACGAAACTCGAAAAGCATCGACAAAAAGAGGTTAACATCTTTAAAATCAGCGCCCAAGTCGATGTCCTCGTCATGGGTGATGAAATCTTTCTCACGAGCGGCACCCAGCAAAGTGCCGTAGGCAAGGAAGAACTTGAAACCGTTTCTGTCGGCGATTTCCTTGAAAAGACAGAGGTTTTCGAACGCCTTCTCCTTATCGATAGGTTTCCATCCCAAATAAATTTGGACGAGTTTGTATTTATATGTGCCTTTCGGCGTCTTAATTCTCGGCATGACTATAATTTCTTTAATGTTTCAACGAGTTTGCTGTTGTCTTTACGGTCACGAATCGCAATGCGGATGAAGTTTCGTCCGTTGAAAGCCGATTTCGTAGAGCAGTCTTTTATCAAAATATCAGCTTTTTCAAGCAAAATACGAGTCAGTTCAGTCGAAGTGTACTTGTCTTTCACCTCGCAGAGGAAATAATTGGCTTGAGAATCAATCACTCTCAAGAATGGGATTTGTCGTAACTCATTGATAAACAATCTTCTTTCTTCGATAAACTTGTCGCAAGCCTCTTGATAGTCTTTCTCGTATTTTGCAAAAATCTGCATGTAATATTCCGCAAACGAGTTGATGTTCCAAATCGCCACGTCGCGTTTCATCTTCGCGATGATTTCCTTGTCGGAAGTGGCAAAAACGCCCAATCTCAAACCCGGAACGCCATACGACTTGCTAATCGACTTCATCACCATCAGGTTAGGATTCGACTCGAGTATATCATTGTGTAACAATGAGTTATCTTTATGATTATCGGTAAAGTCAACGAAACTCTCGTCGACGATGACCTTCATATTACGCTCAGCGGCCCATTTCACAAGATTCAAAACATCGTTTTTCGGGATGTAATTACCTGAAGGATTGTCAGGATTGACCAAAAGCAGCATATTCACTCCTTTACCATCGAAAAACGTCATCAAATCGTCGGCTTTATAAGCGAAATCAGCGTTTTGCGGGATATATTGAACCACATTTTCTTTCTGAAGTCGATTTGGATATTCCTCGAAAGTCGGGTACACTACACCGATTTTCTTGTCGGCGAAGTTCTCCATCGCGCTCTTGATGAGCTCGGCGGCGCCATTGCCCACGCAGACGTATTCCTGCCTGATATTGAAATACTTACCTGCCAAAAGCGAGTTTACGAACATGCCCGAAGGATATTCCTGCAGCAGCACGTCGAAGTTGGCGCGAAGCTCGTCTCTCATCTTAGGCGTCGGGAAATACGGATTCACGAGGTAGCAGAAGTCGAGAAGCTTCGGAAAGCGCCAGTAGCCACCGTAGCGTTTCATGTATTTTTTGAGCTTCAAATCGCCCTCGGCAAAGATGGTCTCAGCGATGTCAAGGTCTTGAATATCATCGATTTCGTACCATTTCTCGTCGCCAATAGGCAGAGCCTTTAAACTCGACTTGTCGATCATCGTGAGCACTCGCAGAACCTCCTCGTAGTACTCGTTGTTGCCCTTCATCTGGCAATAAGCCTCAAGCAGCGGCAGATACTGATTGTTGATGTAGCTCTTACTGAACTTGTAGATGTTTACGGTCTTGTAATATTTGTCGACTTCCGTCTGCTTAAACTCTTTTTTCGATATGAAATTCAATATATTACAGTCGTCGTCGATGGTCACCATGGTGCCGTCCATCCATTTCTCGTATTTCGCCACGAGCGCGAGGTCAGGTTGTTGATTATCAACGAGTAAGCGCAGCATCGACTCCTCATAAATCAGGTCAGATTCAAGCAGAAGAGTGTCGTCTTCCTTGAATTTATCCTTTGCCAACGCAAGCGAATAGATATTGTTCGTCTTGTCGTAAATCGGGTTCTCGACAAACTCGATATTCAAGCTACCATATTGATTTTCAACATAGTTGACGAGGTTTTCAGCTTGATAGCCCACCACTATCACTATGCGTTTCAGGTCGAGATGCGAGAGGTAGGTCAACACGCGGTCGATGAGCTTCACTCCGTTGACTTCCACCATGCATTTGGTGTTGTTTTTGGTGAGTTCTCCGAGGCGTCGCCCCATGCCGGCTGCTAAGATAATCGCTTGCATATCACTTAGTTATAAGTTTTTTAATCTTTCTTTTCAAACCAAACGGAATCAGTTGATTGATTCGATTGTATAAAGTGTTGTTGTTCTTGTAGAAACATTTGTCGAAGCCATAGTCAGGAACCACATATTTCGGGTGCTGCAGCGGGAACTCGAGTTCTTGTGAAGCCAAGTAATCTTTGGCATCGGTGCTGAACGAGGTGTGCGTGGCGCCTTCACCGAAGCCGATGTTAGAGATCAGGCTCACCTTCGGGAATATCGAGAGCTGGTTCTGAGCCGAGAGCGTCAGATACCACTGCCAGTCCCAAGCGCTGACATGATTCGCGTCGACGGCTTTCAGGCGATACTTCCAATAATGCACGTCCCAAGCGCAATAGCCGATGTTTTTGATGATGGAGTCCTCATAATGCGAGCCGCGCCATGTCATGTTCAAATCCATGTTTTTCCAGGCTCTGCGCCAGGTTCCCCAGCCGTTTGTCGACTTATATTTCGAGAAGCAATAACTGTCTTTTATCTGATATTTCTTGATGTAATTGGCTCCGTCGACCATGCCGATGCGGTCGTCATCCTTATATCTTTCAAGCATTTCCGCCATAAACGGGAAGAACGACTTCTGAGGCATGCAGTCGTCTTCAAGAATGATACCGACCTCCTCATTCTCGAACAGCCAGTCTATGGCAGTGCTCACTCCGAGCGAGCAGCCTACGTTTTCATCCAAGAAACGTGTCTTCACTTCGCAGTCCCAATCGATAAGCTTCAGAACCTTATCTCTCAGATTATCAACGACTTCCCTCTCACCTGCACGGTCTTCACGAGCACCGTCGCAGGCTAGATACAGCTTCGACGGCTCAGCCTCACGAATCTTCGAAAACGTCTGCAAAACCACGTCTTCGCGGTTGAAAAACACCAATAATATCGGAATATTGTACATATTATTTTCTGTTAAAATTCTGAATAAAATTATAAACGCCTACGTAGTTGCAAGAGACCGAAAACAGCACATATTCCAGCTTATATTTCAACTTATTCGACTTCCGCAACGAACGGAAAAGATATTTCTTCGTCCTCAAAAACCTGTTAAACTCTCTAATTGTCTGTTTGTCAGACTGATTTATATTGTCAAGCGTGTTATTGATTATCAATGAGATATGATTTTCAAACACCTGTTTTACATTGTCAGGCACCGCATTTTTCTCTTTGAAATCACTCAAACTCTCGGCGACGATAATGTTATCGTACGATTTCTTCGGATTGACGGTTTTTGTTATGGTATTCTCGGTTTTCACCCAATAATAATACAACGGGCGGTCAATCACACTGACTTTTTCAGCATAAACCAAGGCACGCGGAGTAAACTCATCATCTTCATGAAATATCCCGACATAAAACCTAAGTTGATGATTATCAATAAATTGCCTGTTGAAAATAAAATACGGCACGCAACGGTCCCAGTCGTCGAAGCTATGCAGAAGCACATCAAAGCCGTTTTTCACATTGCCGGAAAATCTGTTGCGAGCTGTCTCTTCATCGCTGCGCTTCGCCTGTATGCATATAACATCAGGCTTATTATCTATCTTATTGAATATCAATGATAAAGCCCCTTCTTCGATATAATCGTCAGAGTCGACAAACCATACGTAATCGCCTGAGCAATGCGACAATCCCATGTTTCGTGCCGCGCTCAGACCGGCGTTTTCTTGTGAGAAAATCTTGATATTCTGATAGTTTTCCTGATAACGCAGTGCTATTGCCATGGCGTTGTCTTTGGTTCCATCGTCAACCACAACTATCTCATAATCAGTCTTTTCCACCTCCTGATTGACACAAGAAGCGAGGCATTTCTCGAGATATTTCTCGGTGTTATAGACTGGTATGACTATCGACAACTTCATTCTTTGCGCAATAATTTCACAAGATTTTTAGACTTTATTTGTTTGATGAAATAAACTGCTATCGTGGCATCGATTACGAACAATGCAGCCCAGACGATATAACGTGACACGTCAGTTATATTTATCAAATAGCAAACCGCGATGATAACGGCAAACAGCAATATCCAGCTGTCGTTAAACCGCAGTTTCATTACCTTGTCGGAATAATATTTCGAAATGAAATAGTTGACCAATCGCGACACCGTGAGGCTCAACGGAGCCACTATGACGCCGAAACGCGGCAGCAATGTCACGAGAATTATCAGATTCACCAAGCTTCCGGCGCAGTTGGCATAGCTCAAGTACTTGGTTTTTCTGGAGATTTGAATTCCTGAAGTCACGAAAGGCAACAACATGTAAAGACTTAGCGGCAGACACAGCAAGGTGATGTATTTCACTGCGTCGAGGTATGTCGGCTGTGCCAAAATCAGCACTATTTCGTGCGAAAGCAGCGAGAGATTTATCGAAACCACCATGAGGAATGCGAAGAACAGCCCATAAAGCATCTTCACCTCAGCTGCGAAGCCGTCTTTCTTGTAGTTTTCGTATAGATATGGCCCCCAGACGTTGTTGAAAGCTATGGTTATCAACGAGAAGACCGATGTTATCGACAATGATATCGAGTAAACTCCGAGGACGTCGTAAGAGACATATTTTCCGACCAGCATCTGTCCGAGCGAGGCGTCGATCCACCAAGCCAAAGTGGCAGGGAGTGTCGGTATCGCAAACGCTAACGCTCTCTTTATCAGCACGTTGTCGAAGGTAAAACCTATAAACTCGCGGTTTACGATAAAGAAAAACACCGCGCTGTAAATATTAGCGAGACACTCAGCAAACAAGATACCTTCAATGCCGGCATCTCTCACCAAAACGAGATAAATCGACAAGCTTATTTGCAGTATGAGCGCCGTCACCGTGCCTATCACAAAGAGAATTGGCTTGTTTTTAAAACGTGTCAGGATTGAGAAATACGACTGCAGCGAGAATGCCGGTATGTTGGCGAGCATTATCACGAAAGCCCTCTCAAACGACTGAAGTCCGAGCATTCCTGTCCATGTCCTGCGTGTCATAAACATCACGAGGAACATCATCAGCGAGCATAGCACTATGGAGAAGAAGCCTGTCGAGATTAGTTTTTTACGGTCAACGCCTTCTTCGTAGTAATCGCGTGCAATTCCTGTATGGATATTGAAGTTGGCGACAATTCCGAGGACACCGCTGCACGACGCGAGCATAGCCATCGCGCCGTATTCGCCAGTCGTCAGTATGCTGGTGTAAAGCGGCATCAGGAATATCGCCGCGATCTTCGACAGCATCGAGGCGCATCCGTAAATAACAAACTGTGACAAAAACTTCCTCATATCAGCTCTTCGGACATAATTCTTTATAAACTTTAACCCAATCTTTTATGCATTCAGTCCATGAATACTGTTGGGTGGCAAGTCTTTTGTTATCTTTAACCAAATCAAAATAATCTTGTTGATTATCAATGACTTTATAAAACACATCGACTGCTTTTTCAATGTCTGACACTTCAAGATACTTGAATCCGGCATCTTTCAACACATGATACGTCGGGAACCAGTCGCCCGAGATAAGCACTGAATTCGCGCAAAGACATTCTTTTATCGAATTCGACAAGCCATCGAAGTCCGACATCTGGAACATTATGTCGGTTGCCTTACGCAGACAAGCCACGGCATCGTCCGACATATATCCTTTTATCATCGAATAGCTGCAGCCGTTTTGTTTCAAAACAGCTTCCAAATCATCGCAATACGAAGCTCCGAAGTTTCTCGACATCGGGAATATGAAATGCAGTCTGTCAACCACGTCTTTGAAACCCTCATGTCTCACTATTTCGTTCAAAATCTTATCGTGATTATGAAGCATTTTGCCGCTATAGCCAAGCACCACTGTGGTTTTTTCGGTCGGTATCCCCATCTGCTTCTTGCAATCCTCTTTCGTCTCGCTCATCTGCGAAAGCTTTTCGATTATCGATGAGCCGTAGATTCCGTATCTTGAAATCGTTTTAGCAAACGGGAACTGGTCGAAAAAGCCTTGGTTTGCCATGGTTCCAATGTTCGCATCAGACAGCTTCATCAACTTTCCAAGTTTTGAAAGATAATGACGATGCGATCTCAGCAGCTGCAGTTGCTCCAATTCGCCGCCCCACAAAGTGATGCAAACCTTGTCGGCATATCGGCGATACATTTTCGGACAAACCACCCAAGCAGGCAGAATCCAATGAAAATGAATGATATCGTATTTTATGCCGTTTTTCTTTAAAAACCTGCCAAAATGCGCCCTCTCAACGTATGGCTCGTAAAACCACGACACATATCTGATGTCGCTGTATTTTTTCAGCAGATAATCATCAAAATAGACATCATCGTAAGGATAACTCTCATAATCACCTTTGTTCGGAAATGGCGAATACACATGAATCTCCACGTCCATCGCCTTTTTCAATGCATTGGCATAATGGACGAAGAAAATAGAGTTCGCGTCACCTACCAACAGTATTCTCATATTTTGATGATTTTAAGATATTCGTTCCAGTCGCCGATATCGGTCCACGACTTCTCGCTCACCGGGAAGCAGCCCACGCGACCGCCGTTTTTCCTCACTTTCTCAATCAAATCGGTGATATGATAGAATGTGTTTTCTGGAATCTCGTTAATCAACTGAGGCTCAAGGATATACACGCCAGTGTTTATCATATAACTCATATCAGGCTTCTCCGAAATGCCTTTCATAAGGCCGTTTTCGCCAGTCTCAATCACTCCGTAAGGGATGTGGAACGACTTGATAGCCGTCACAATGGTGATGTCGTTTTTGTTATTTCTATGATAATCATACACATCGCGGTAATCCTGGTCTACAATGATATCGCAGTTCGACACGAAAAACGGCTTGTCGATCTTGCCTTTCAGAAGCGAGACGCTGCCTATGGTGCCAAGCGGTTTGTCCTCCTTTAGGAATGTGATGTTATGTTTTTTATCAAGATTTGCCAAATAATATTCAATAATCTCGCTCTTGTAATTCACTGACAGATAATACTTTGAGCATCCTATCTTCTCGAACTGGTCGATGATTGTCTCAAGTATTGTCTTCTCGTTAACAGGGATGAGAGGTTTCGGTATGATGTTGGTGAGCGGTTTCAGTCTGGTGCCTAATCCGCCGGCCATGATGACCACGGGAATATCAATTTTATCAAGTCTTTCCTCTTTTTTGCCGTCGAACATGTCATTCCAGAGATATACCTCGAGGAGTTCACCGTCCGCATTCACCAGAGGCATGCATTCCGCACGGAGGTCGTACATCTTTTTCTTTATAACCTCAACGTTATCAGACGTTTTCGCATAAATCTTGTTTTTATCCAAGATCTGTGAGACGGCAGCGTTCATGTCCACGTTTCTGATTATGGCTCGCTGTATGTCGCCGATGGTGAGAATGCCCAGAAACTTGTCGTTTCCAAAGACGAAAAGCAGCTTCACGCCTTCTTTGTCCATCTTTTTCATGGCATTGATGATTGTCTCGTCAACGCCGATGATTCTGTTCGATATCTTTGATAAAACGTCTTTCATATACTGTTTTTCTTCAAAAGTCGTGTTGGTGTCCCTATGTAAACGCCTTCTTCCTCAATGGTTTTCAGCACTGTGGCTCCCGCTCCCACTGTGGTGTTTCCAACGATCTTCACATCCGGCAGAATCGTGGCGTTGGCGCCGATGTAGCAGCTGTTTCCTATGCTGATTCTTCCGAGCACGCACACATTTGGCGCGATGGTTGTGAAGTCGCCCACGTTGCAGTCGTGCATCACGTTCGACATGGTGTTAAGCTTCACAAAATCACCGATTTTGGTGTGCGACGAAACATTGACGCCGTCTTGCACTATGGTGCCCACGCCAATGGTTGCGGTTCTCGAGATTCTAGCCGTTGGGCTGATGACAGTCTTAAAGCTGAAGCCGGCATCTTTATAGAGATGATACAGCTTCTCGCGGATGGCGGGTTTGTCGGGAGTCAGCACCACTGGCACGTCACCGTATCTCTTGAAGAGCTCGTGCCTGTCGTCGTCAGTACCAATCACTTTGACGCCTTCGTATGAGCCTTTCAATGTGTTGTCGATGATGCCCACGATATTCAGGCCGCAGTCTTCGCAAAGCTCGACCATCTCATGAAATCCGCCGACCATTATGATGTTATCCATTGAGCGCTTTGTTTAAGGTTTCCACAATAAAATCAACGTCATCGTCAGTCAATGAGGCATACATCGGAAGTGTTATCTCATTGTCTGTAACATATTCAGTGACAGGCAGTTCAGCCTTAAAATCCTTGTAGATTGAGAACCTGTGGATGGCAGGATAATGCACGCTGGTCTGCACTCCGCCCTCATGAATCCTGTCGCGCACAGCGTCGCGTTTCTCTTTTGTGGAGTTAGTCAGCACCACCGGCATGATGTAGTTGCTGACGAACTCTGTGCAGTCGGCAAACGGGACTACCACGCCTTTTACATCGGCAAGCTTCTCCAAGTATCTCCTACGCACCGCGATACGGCGTTCCAGGTCGCCGGGCAGCTTCTTCATCTGCTCGATGGCTATCGAAGCGCGGATGTCGTCCAAACGGTAGTTGTATCCTAGCTCCACGATATCGTAAGTGGTGGCATGTCCGCCCGCTCTCTGATACGACATCGTCGTCATTCCATGTGAGCGCAGAAGCCTTGCCTTCTTGGCAAATTCCTCGTTGTTGGTGATGAGCATCCCGCCCTCACCAGTGCTGATATTTTTGTTCGAGAAGAAGCTGAAAGCCGCCACATCGCCAATGGTGCCGAGTTTCTTGCCTTTGTACTCCGAAAGCGGGCCGTGGCAAGCGTCTTCTATGACTTTCAGGTTATGTTTCTTCGCGATAGCCATTATCTCGTCCATCTTGGCAGGGAAGCCGGCCATGTGAACCACCACTATGGCTTTGGTTCGCGGGGTTATCTTCTTCTCTATCTCTTTCGGGTCGATGTTAAGATGCTCCGGACTCACGATGTCGCAGAACACCGGCGTCGCTCCCACATATCTGATGCAGTTGACTGATGCCGCGAACGTGAGCGAAGGACACAGCACCTCGTCGCCGGGGCCGAGCCCGCACAGCATGCACGCCAGATGCAGAGCGCCGGTGCAGTTGGTCACCGTCACCGCATATTTCACATGAAACATGTCGATGAACATCTGCTCCAGCTCCTCGTTCTTCGGACCCGTAGATATCCAGCCCGAGTTGATGGTGTCGAACGCCGCCTGAGCCTCTTTCTCGTCGAAATTCAGCTTAAACAATGGAATTTTATAGCCCATATCGTTGTTTTTTACATTTTCTGATCCAGATTTTTCCCTTTTTCCTCATGCTCGAAGTTAGGGATGAACTTCTTTATCGCCTGCACGACCTCTTCTTTCGTGAAATCCGCTTTCGCGAAAATGTGTTCCATCTCTGCGAAGAAGCCGTCGATTTCATTCATAGGCCGTTTTGCCACTTCCTCAATGACGCCGAGGCTTTTGAAACGGTTCATGTCGAGTTTCTCACCCGGCACATAGAACTCCTCGTAAGCCTTCTCGCCTGTGGTGTCGCTCTTGAAATAAACCACAGGATATTTCTTGCTTCCGAATGGCATCTCTTTAGCGAATTTCTTGGCATCCTCATCGTTTGAGAACTCTTCTTTCTCGGCTCCCATATCAGCGACGAACTTATCGCAAATGCTTGAAAACGTCAGCATCTGCTCCTCCCCGAGCTTCGGAAAGAAAATCTCGCCGTTCTTACCCAAGATGCAGGCCAACATGCAGATCTGACCGCTCTCTTCTGGCGACACAAAATAGCGTTTTACGTCGTTTGGAGCTGCCAAAGGCTGTTTCTTGTCGACACGGTTGATCCAGCCGTCAGGCAAGGAGCCGTTAGAGAACGCCACATTGGCAAAACGTGCCGTCGTCACCTTGAATTTGGTGGTGTAAGCCATTATCATGTCCTCCATGATACGTTTGCTCGCCCCCATGATGTTGACAGGGTTCGCTGCCTTGTCGGTGCTCACGCAGAAGAAGTGCTTCGGTGGGTAAACCGCCAGCAAATCAAGGAGTCTCTTGGCTTTTATGTCGTTGTTTTCTATCAGTGCCTGCACAGAGTATTTGTCTTTTTCGCTCCTCACATGCTTATGCGCCGAGAAGTTCGCCACAATGTCGAAACCCTTCTCTTCCCTGAAGATTCGCTCAAAAATAGGGTCTGCGAAGTTAAGAGTATAAGCTCTGTATTCAGCAGGGACATACATGCCGTAAGTAGAGCGTAAGTCGCGTGTCAGCTCTGCCAGCCCGTTCTCGTTTAAGTCGATGACTATCAGCTTCGAAGGCTTGAACGGCAGCACCGCCTTGATGAACGACGAGCCTATCGAGCCCGCGCCCCCGATGACGCACACGCTCTTGTCTTTAATCTCCGCTGAAAGCCTGTCCCTGTTGGCTTCTATGTCCGCCAAAAACATGCTCTCCTCACGGAAAGTGACATTGTCTGATATGAATTGTGATTTGTTAAACATCAAAAATCGTAATATTTTCTATCCAAACTTGTCCTGATACCAAAACTGAAGATGAAATCGTTCTGGGTCTCAAGAGTCTCTGCCGCAAAATGACGATGTGTGACCTCAGCAAAGACATTCATGTTATATGCAGGATTCACTAAATACGACAATATCAAGTCGTTCATCATCACTGTAGTCTTGCGTCCTGTAAGCAGGAAATGCCCATCATACTGGTCATATCCATCAATCTGAATAGCTGTCGTATAGTCATTGTACACATTATGGCCGTAATTTGCCCAAACGTTGTTCTCCACATCCCAGTCGTCACCATATTGTCCATAGTTCAATTTATACTGGAAATACCAGCGATTCCAGTTGTATTGCGCTCTTGCAACCATCTCCCAAAGGTTTCCGCCCCAAGGATGTGCCAGCGGCTCGTTGTAATGGGCGTAGTTGTCTTCTCCAACAGCAATTTCATTGCCTTGAGGTGTGTGTGAATACGTATATGGTCTCACGATATTTCCTTCCAACTGCAAAAACAGGTTTTTCACACCGAAACAGTCGTAACTCTTCACACCAAGTTGATACGATTGTTTGTTTCCGGAATAACCTTTCATCGCAATGAATTTGTGGAATGTCATCTCATCCAACACAAACTGACCATAGATGGTTGTATGTTTGCCTAATATGTAGCTCATATTGATACCGAGCATAGCGTTGTCAGGTGATTTTCCAGCGTAATATTCTGCCGAACGCAAGAAGATTATCGGGTTAATATATTGGAAATCAAAGCCTCGCTTCATGTCGATGGTGGTGTATGTCGAGTCGTTTACCATCACCTGCTGGTGAGTCTGAGCGGCTGCCATCACTGCATCGAAAAAGCCTACATTCCAACGTTTCGTGATAGCGAAATCCAGGTAATGCATCACAGCCCATTTGCGAGCGTAGGTGTTGTCGGCCATAATAGTGTGACGGTCGGTCAGCTGGGCATACATACATGTGTATTGAATCCTCCAGAAATCGGCTTTCAGCTTAAGATACGGGTAGTTTGCCGAATTATCCGACAGCATCATCGAGCGGTAGCCGTCGCCGATGAAGTTCTTGCCATAGCCCAAGGTGGCGTCGAACCACTTCACAGGTCGATATGCCAAATAAGCCGACGCGTTGGTAAAATCGCGTCCGTTTGTCTTGAATCTGTTGGCAAAACCTTGTCCCGGCACCACGCCAATGGTAGTGCAATAATCATCGATGTATTCCGGGAAGACCGCCTGATTTTCCTTGATATTCGTGTAAAATGCGAACTGTTTTCCTATCGTACCCTTGATCTCGGCGCCTCTCGTGTTCACCCAAGTGGTACGGTGGCCGTCAGAACCCAACTCAAAGTCGATGTACGGGTTGATAGCCACATAGTAATTGTCATCTTTCAACCTGATAAAGTCGTCGTTTAAAATCGAATTCAAAATGTAGTTCGCGAACTTGCCTTTTTTGTTGATTTTGATGCGATACAACTCATTGATACTGTCGAGGTTAATGATTCTATCAAACTGAGAATAGCTCCATCCGCGCATAGCAGTATGAAACAGATAATCAGAGCTGTAAGCGGCAGTCTGGATTTCCATCTCATAGTCGTCGTTGAGAGGAACAAGAAGCTCCTGAGACTTCGCAAAAAAGCCGAGGAACAAAAGAGAAACGATTACTAAAAGTTTTTTCATATTTTTATTTCAAATTTTATTCAATAAATATTGTCATTTTGAGCTTGTTTCCCGTCATTTCGACCGACCGTAGGGAGCGGAGAAATCTCATACAAATTTGCAGCTCCTCTGTTTGAATGAGATTTCTCCACTACGCTTCGCTTCGGTCGAAATGACGGCGTTGATTGAATGAGATTTTTCCACTACGCTTCGCTTCGGTCGAAATGACGGGAGTGCTTTGCTTCGGTCGAAATGACAGGGTAAACAGCAACGAGTTGAAGAAGCAGAAGAAAATAATTCCCAGTTGCACTTCGAAGATGGATTCGAAGAGGGCATTGAACCCTATCATCATCAAAAATGAGAAATAGAGCATGTCGAATGTCTTCGTTTTTATCCAGAGCACTACCGGAATCACAAAATAGGCAAGCAGAAGCAGCAGTCCGATGATTCCTATGCTTATCACTGTCTCAAAAAACATGTTGTGCGCGTTGATTTCATTATCGATGGCATATCTTATAAACTGATATTCAACAAGATACGTAGATATGATTTCCGGGTCGACGCCTCGTTTTTCAGCTTCAGCCATCATGTCTCTGCGCATCGACTCTTCCGGCTCATACCATTGATTGTCAATCACTTTATCAATAATCTCAGCCATCTCGGGAGTTATCTTCCCGGTGATGTCGGCTTTATAGCGATAGTAAGAAGCCATTGTCTCATCTGACCTGTCGCCTGTGCCCACGCCGAAAAGCCAGTTATCGGTCAAAACCGACTTATAACCTTTGAATTGCACGAGTCGGTGGTCGGAAGAATGTTCGGAAGTGATGTTGGTGATAGTCTTCGTGATTCTCGTCACGCTCTGCGGGAATGCCACGATAGCGCCAGCCAATACCAGGATGAAGATTCCGCCCAAAATCCAGCCCATTTTCTTCTTTTTCATGATGAAAGTGAGCCAAATCCATTGCAAAGCGAAGGTCAGGACCATCCAGATCAGGCCGGCGCGCGACCTCACCAGAATGATGAAAACAACAAGTATAATATAAGCTAAAATGTTGACTATCTTAACTTTACGTTCAGTATTTTCAAAAATGCCCATGAAACAGAACATCAGTCCAAGGCTGGCGTACATCGAAAGGTAGCTGTGGTGCACGTAATACCATTTCATCAGTTCCTGGTCGAAAAATCTGGCGGTCGTCTCGCCGTTGAAGATCACGTCGTAAACGGCATAGACCAGATTCATGAAGAAAAACAGAATACAGCCCAGAATCAGAGTGTTTCCTATGGCTTTCAGACGTTGTTTGGTGATATACGACATGTCGGAAAACAGGAAAATCATCGGGAATATCAAGAAGCCGAGTTTTTTGCTCACCTGCATCCATCCAAACGATTGATTATCAGTGTAAATCATGCCGACAAGATACATCACCCAGGTCATGGCGAAGATGATATAAGCCCATTTGAACCGTTTTTGGTTTTCGTTAAGCTGACATTTCTGGTCAAAAATGAACTTTAGAACCGCGCAGAGGAGCAATGCCACCTCGCAATATTGCGCCGCAAGCCAGCTAAACGGTATAGCAAACGCCAAAAGCATCATTATCAGAAGTTCCGCTTTTTGGAACGGCCGTAATCCATCAAAAATTTTCTTCATTTATAAACAATTGATTATTATATAGTTACAGGACCTCTCTATACAGCTTCGCCACTTGGGTCACATAAGCGAGCCAATAAAAAAGTCTTATTTCTACTAATCAGCAAAAATAAGACTTTTTTTTAAATAAATATAAAATAATTGGAGTTTAAAAAAGTTCGTCGAATTCTTTTCTCAATTTCTTGTTGAAAACCCAGCGTATATCGGACATCCAGATTCGTATAAACTCGTTGCTGTCCATGAAAAAGGTGTAGCTGATATACAGGAAAATGCTACCCAAAACGGCGATTTTCCAAGGGGTGTAGCAGAACAACAATATCGTCCCGATCAGGGATATCAAAGGATGCAGGAAAAGCTCCACCACGTAGTTCACAGTATTACGGAACGCATTGTCTTTCAAGCCTTTAAGAATAAAATACGCGGTGATCCAGATTGGGCATGTCACTGCTGCCGCTGCGATGTAAAACGGCAATCCCAAGATTATCATAAGGGTCTTTAACAATACTGTTCCGAATGTCGCTTTCTTGACTATGGTCTTCACCGAGACCTTGCTCTCTATTCTGTGTTTTGTGAACGCCCTCACCTTCTCAAAAAGAGTCTTGGCCTTTTCCGGTTCTTTCGCTTTAAAATCAAGTATTTCAGTGATTTTCTGGCTGTTGTCTCCGGGCTTCATTTTGACTATCTCCCAGATGGCGTCATAGTCTTCGTCTTCGTCTGGCACGAACGAGATGAGTTTCGACATTCTTTCTCTTAGAATATCCTTCAACTCATTGATTATCACTGCTTCATTCTCATCTTCGCGACCTTTCACAAACTCTGTCACGTTTATTGGCTCGCCGTAGGATATCACTATTGTCGAGCGGAAGCGGTAATAGTCGCCGTATTCCAAGCCGACAGGCACGATGTAGACTGGTTTTTCTTGTCCATACTGCTGATTTGCGTCAAGCGCGATGCGGAAAACACCTTTGCTTAAAGGTCTTAGAGAGTGTTTCGTGCGATGTGTGGCTTCCGGGAAGAGGTACAATGGCACCTCGTCGCGCATCACGTCGACAGCCTGGTCCATGGTGTCGCCATTTTTATCGCGCACTGCCCCGATGCCGTCGCGGCTCCTGAAAATCGGCAGTATCCTCAGCCATCTCAGTATCTTTGCAATCTTTGGATTCTGGAAGATGTCGCCTCTCGCAATGAAGACCTTCTTCCCGTGCGATGTCGCGAGAATCACCATGGCATCCATCAGGGTGTTGCAGTGATTGCTGGCGAATACACACGCTCCTTCCGGGATGTTTTCCTTACCTACAATCTTATACCTCCGAAATCCCCGAAAAGTATGGTGATCCACATAAGGTCTTAAAAACGAATACAGCCAATTGTCATCTTGAATCTTGCCCATTTCTCCTTTTTTTGAGAGCACAAATTTACGAATATTTCTTCAATCTCAAATAATTTTTGTAATTTTGCTCCCGTCAAAACAGCTATTAAGCTATTAAACTAAAATGAAAACTATCAAAATCTTAAACTACACCTTCGTCGCCGCTTTGGGATTCTTTGCGGTGATGTTCGGAATTAACCGTTTGGGGAACAAACAGTCACAGTTTGCTGGTGACACCACTCTTTACACTGAGGAATATTGTCAGGATATCATTGGTTTTAATGGAGTTATTCCGTTGGAAATCAACATGAAAGGCGGTAAGATTGCCAGCATCGGCATTCTGGATAACAAGGAGACACCACGTTTTCTTCAGAAAGTGACCGATGCCAAACTCGTTGAGAATTTCTACGGTCTCACTCCGAAAGAGGCAATAAATCTTGAGATTGACGCAGTGAGCGGCGCTACATACAGCTCCAACGCCATAATAAAATCAGTAAAGACCCGCATGGAGATTTACGAAAAAGAAGCCCACACAAGTCCGTGGACATGGCAACTCATCGGCATCATTTGCTGCGCCGTAATCCTTTGTGTTTTAAGTATTTGCAAGAAAAGATTAAGCCATTAGGTATTAGCCATTAGCCATTAGAAACAGAACGTCTAATGGCTAATGGCTAATGGCTAAAATATGTAATTAAACCCGATATACGCTTTAAGTCCTTCGCCGTCAAGTTTGTTGAAGGCCTTGGCGAATTCTGCCGACACCACAAAGTTCTGGTTCATGATGAGCTTCAAGCCGCATCCCGCTGAGGTGTGCAGGCTTTCGCTTTTACCACTGTAGAACAGATCGTATTCCTCTGATGTCTCGTATGTCAGATGGTCTTTCATGATTGCCATGGCAGCTTTCTGTTCTTCGAGACGGAAGGTCTGTGTCACCATACCTGCGTCGAACATAGGGTTCAATGCCACGCACCAGTTCTGGTTGATGAACTTGAAATTAGCGATTCTCCAGCGTAACTCGACATTCATCCAAGCCACTCCCTGACCGATGACACTGTTTCTCTTGATGCCACGTCCGGTAGTGGAACCACCGTATGCTTCGGTGTATATCTTCTTGTAAAACATGAGGTTAGTGTTCATCATCGCATAGTATGGGATGTCGCCTGCAAGCACATTCTGAGCGCCCAAACGATAGCAGAATGTGAGTTTGTCGCCAACCACCGGGATGTAATGATGGAAGACACCGGTAAATGTCATATGACCATAATTGCGATTGTCAACAAAATCAGGGGCTGCCGTCAATGTAGCCTCAAAATAGATACCTCTTGTAGGGTCGTTTTCGAAATTTTTGGAATCATAGATAATGCCAGCCTTAAACTCTGTCACATTGCCTTCCTGCTCATTTGCACGAATAAGGTTGGTAAATCTATATAACGAATACAGCGACAACTGGTCTTGATATTTCGAAAGGGTCAGATGGCGGTTGTTGTAGTTATAATATGCAAAACCCAGTCCGTAATACAGATTCTTGACATTTCCGATCTGTTGCTGCATGCTCACAACTGCACGAAACTGGCGTCTGTCCATTGCATAAAAACCGCTTTCTTTCATGCCGGGCTCAGTGACAATGCCATGCTCAAAATCATCAAATGGTATGGTGTTATCTATCATCACCGCTACGTCTTTGTAGTAAGGAGAGGCATAGCCGTTGAAGCCGTAAAACTCGAATTTTTTATCGACAAAATATCCTAAATCGACAAAGAGTTTGCCTCTTGGGATGATGTTGTTCCAATAAGAATAGGTGCGGAAGATGCTTGAGCCTTTGGTATATGCCGAGACCTCAAAGTTCATTTTGAAATTATAACCAGGATAATTCGAGCCGTCGCCATAGTTGAAGATGTCGACGCATGCGCCGTATTGGAATCCGAGGTCGCTGTTGTAGCCTACCACCGGCAATGGTCCGAAGTTCCAGCCTTTCTTGATGATTTCGCCATTTTCGTTTAAGGTTTTCCCGTTGTCCTGAGCTGAAAGGCCTATCGTCATCAGGACGGCAAATAATGTGATAAAAAATCTTTTCATATTTTTTTATTAACAATTCCAAGCAGTCGAGACCTGAGCTTTGCGAAAGCATTCAGCTCAGGTGAATAAATCCTCTATTACCATGCACAATTGAATAAGTCCGTTAATAAAGGATTTCTCCATTCCGCTCCATTTCATTCCACTTCAGTCGAAATGACAAAAAGTCTCTTTTGGTTGAATTTTTTCCAATTTCGTCACAAATAGAGAAATTTCGTCACAAAACAGTATCTAAAGGTTGAATTTAGTCGTTAGTCTTTACCCTCTAATATTATCACAATCTCTCCTTTGACTTCTTTCTCTTTAAAATATCTTATCACCTCTTCGAGTGTCCCTCTCACGTTTTCCTCATGAATTTTCGTGAGTTCGCGTGCCACCGACACTCTTCGTTCGGGGCCAGCCATCTCAGCAAGCTGTTCCAGTGTCTTCACCAGTCTGAACGGTGACTCGTAAAGTATCGTGGTATATTCGTTGTCAACGATTTGCTTGATTTTTGTCTGTCGGCCTTTCTTATGTGGCAGGAATCCTTCGAAGATGAAATGGTCGGCTGCCAGTCCGGAATTGACGAGAGCAGGTACAAAAGCCGTCGCGCCGGGCAGACACTCGACCTCTACGCCGCGTTTTATGCATTCGCGGACGAGCATGAAACCCGGGTCGGAGATGGCAGGAGTGCCGGCGTCGGTGACAAGAGCCATACGCTCGCCGTTGGCGATACGTTCAGCGATGCACTCCACGACAACGTGTTCGTTGTTAAGATGAAACGCCTGCATAGGCTTGCTTATCTCGTAGTGTTTCAATAAGTTACCGCTGGTACGGGTGTCTTCCGCAAGAATCACATCCACCTCCTCGCGCAGCACACGCAAGGCCCGCAAGGTGATGTCCTCAAGGTTGCCGATGGGCGTTGGAACGAGATATAACTTCATATCGGAATGACATTAGATAAAACGTCTTTCAACGAGGTCGTTGAGCATTTTATATGACTGGCACTCGGTGTCCCACTGAAGCTCTATCTGCAGCTCGCTCATGTAGACGCGCGCTCCTGACAAAGTCGGGAAATCGTTCAAAGCATCGATTGACTTGTTGTAACGCTCCACCGAGCCGTTAAACAAATCATTGATAATCATTACTTTATCATTTATACCCAATGCCAATCTGATATCGTCAACATGAGCACGAGTCAACTTGGCTGCGAGGCTGTTATCTTCTGGTTCTTTGACAACAGGTTCAACATGGAACACCTCATCGTCCTCATCTTCCCAGTCCTCCTCGTCTTCATCCTCGGCAGCGACTTCATTGTTTTCTTCAGCAGGCTCTTCTTCAATATTCTCAGGTGTTTCTTCCTGATTTTCAACGACTTCCTCCTGAGGCTCTGCAACTTCTTCGTTCTCTTCTTCAAAACTCATCTCTGTTTCTTCATCGGCTTTCTCCTCAGTGACTTCAGGTTCGTCCAGAACCTCTTCAGGTGTCTCAATCTCGAACTCCACGTCGCGGTTTATCAGTTCGCCACCTTCGTTGATCTCGGTGCTTACCGGCTCTTGCTCCACGACTTCTTTCACTACCTTATCTGATTGATAATCACAGAGTAACTCGTAAAATTCGCGTGTGCGTTCCATCATGATGTCGAGGTCGAGGCGACTCATCTCGCGGTCGTTGCGATACATGTAATCAACTTGCACCATCATGCGGCCGAGCAGACGTTTCATCTCGAGCACAATATTTTTTTCATCATTTTTTTGTGTTTCCATGTTAAAATTCCTTATTTTTGTAGTCAACAAAATTATAAAAAAATTAAATACGTCGGATATGTTTCTCGAAAAAGATTCACATAATAAGTCACAAGGATGGATTGAGGTGGTGTGTGGCTCAATGTTTTCAGGCAAAACCGAAGAATTGATTCGTCGTCTTAACCGTGCCAGAATCGCCAAGTTAAGGGTCGAAATCTTCAAGCCTGGAATCGATACGAGATACTCAGAAGAAGACGTTGTTTCCCACAATTCCAACGCGTTGCATTCCATTCCGGTGGAAAACGCTCAGCAGATTTTGTTTTATTCCAACGAGTGCGACGTGATAGGCATCGACGAGGCGCAGTTTTTCGGAAACGAGCTCATCGACGTGTGCCAACAGCTTGCAAATCAAGGAATTAGAGTCATCATTGCAGGCCTTGACATGGACTTTCAGGGCAAGCCTTTCGGACCAATGCCACAGCTGATGGCGATAGCGGAAGACGTTACCAAGGTACATGCCATCTGCATGCGCTGCGGTAGCTTGGCGCAATATTCGCACCGTACCATCGCAGGCGACAAACTCGTGGTTTTGGGCGAGACAGAGAGCTACGAGCCGCTTTGCAGAGAGTGTTACAACAAGGCCATGGCTGAAAAAGCGAAAGAACAATAATTAAAAACACGGATTAAACGGATTTACACGGATTAGAATAAAAAAATACAATAAATCTGTGTAAATCAGTGTTATCTGTGTTAGAAAAAAAATAAAACAAATCACTATGAAAAGAATCCTCGTTTTTATAATTTCATTAGCTATATCGTTGAGTATCAACGCTCAGGACTACCAAAAACTTTGGAACGAATTTGATAATAATATCGAGAATCTGCTTCCGGAATCAGCCGGGATAGTCCTGAATAACATCGAAAAACAGGCAATTAAAGATAATAACGACGTCCAACTGCTGAAAACCGTCATCAAACGTTGTGAGATTCTCCGCATGACCGACGAAAATCCTCATGACACCATCCCTGGATTCTGCAAGTCGTATCTCCCGAAGCTTTCAGAGGCGTCGCAGGTTATTTTAAACGTCGAAATCGCCAAGTATAACTTGAAGTTCGACGATATTCTCGCATATCAGGACAACGACTTCATCAAGACCGTTTCGATGGAAGACTATGAAGAGCTTTTCATGACTAATGACTTGTCAGTATTCGACATCGAGCTTGAGCCGACGCTTTACGACTATGTAATGCATTGTCTTATAAACGATTACTTTTGGAATGACAACAAGCAAGAGTTGTTTGAAAAGCTTTTGAAATTTGATTTGGAAAATAATTATATCAAGGCATATTATAATAATAGGATTAGCCAACTCTCTCCTATCACTGACAAAAACTTCGACGATTTCACGCAACTTGCCAGTGAATGCCCTGATAAAGAATTGGTTGCGAAGATTCACATAATTCAGATCGAATATCTCACTTACATGAATGAATTTGTGAGAGCTAAACAACTTTGCGATGAAACGATGGATATGCTCGACAAAAACCATCCGATTTATCTGCAATGCGTAGAATTCAATAAAAGTCTGCGACAAAAATCCATTGATGTTAAAATAAATAACGTTTATGTTCCAGGGCAGACCATCGCTGTAGGATTAAAATATCGTAACACCACTTGTCCTTCTTATAAGATTTTCAAGGTCACGACGACTGAATTTTTAAAGTATTCTACTCTGAATTATAAGGAACTATTTCCTTTGCTATTTTCAAAAAAACCAGTGGTTGCAAATACTTTAGAAATACCAGCAGAGACTGACTATAAGGAACATTCGTCGCTCATCGCCTTGCCTGCGTTGCAATGCGGCGCTTATTATCTGGTTTTCTCAAACAACGACAGTTTTGATAATTTAATAGATCTTATATTCATGCCTTTCCAGGTCAGCAATCTGGCGATGTTTAATTTGGAAACCGATGAAAACCTCAATATTTACGTGGTAAATCGTGAAACAGGATTGCCGATGAGTTTTGTCACGGCGCATTTCACCGAGTACGCTTATTCTTACGACACCAAATCTTGGGGACGCAGAACTGTTGCCGATGTTATATGCGACAGAAACGGCTTCCTGACTGCGCCAATAACTAGAAAAAACTCGTATTTTATCGATTTATATGACAAAACCGACACTCTGCTAGCAACAAATTATTCGTCTTATCATAAAAGTCACAAAAATGACAACTTAGAAATAAAAAGTGAGATTTTCACTGACCGCGCCATTTACCGTCCTGGTCAGACAGTGCAATTCAACTACGTTGTTTATCGTGGCAGCTCGCAATCCAAGGAAGTAATAGCCGATTACAATACAATTATATATTTATCTGATGCAAACTACCAAATCATTGATTCACTGAGAATTACAACCAATGAATTTGGTGCCGCACACGGCAGTTTTACTATTCCTACTAACAGACTTAACGGCTATTACGGGATTAAAGACGAATACGGTTCGGAAAGTTTTGAGGTTGAGGAATACAAACGTCCGACCTTTGAAGTGACGTTTGACGCACCTGAAAATGAGTACAAAATCGGCGACAGCATCAGCATTTCCGGCAAGATTGCAGCGCTTTCCGGATTCGGACTCGACAACGTCGCATATAAATACTCTGTCACAAGAAAGACATCATTCCCTTACAGATTTTGGTACTGGAAACCACCTTATCATGCCAATGAGATAATTTCAACAGGTGAAAGTAGTACTTCCATCGATGGTACATTTAACATTGGTTTTCAATTGTCACCATCCGACGATTTTGAAGTTATCAACATGCCAAAATACACCTACGAGGTTAATGTCACAGCCACAAACAAACAAGGCGAAACACAGAGTGGAAAATTCAGTATTTCTGCCACATATAATAAATATGACATCCAAATTGACGGCAACAATGTTATAGATGTGAAAGACCTGACCAATTTGTATGTCACGGCAGCAAACATCAACGGGAAGCCAGCAAGCACACAAGTTGAATACAAGATATTCAAAGTTAATGATATAGATAGATATCCAAGAGATTTAGGTGACTTTGACCGACAGCTTTTGAGCGACCAGCTATTAAAAGCATATTTCCCGAAATTTGATTACTATTCGAAAGACATCATTGAAAAAGACATTGTATGGCAAGGTGTTCTAGATGTAAATGGCAAGGCAAAACTATTTAATGACAACGACAATCTGACCATCGGGAAATATATAATTGAGCTCCGTTCAGTTGATGACACACTTTCATCATTTTCAGATCAGTATGTTGTTTGCGATGTCAAATCGAAAAAGATGCCTTATAAATCAATGATTTGGACAAATATTGACAAGAAGACGGCACAACCAGGCGAGACAATCAACTACTACATCGGTTCTTCTGAGAAAAACGCATCGGCTTGGGTAATTGTCAAAAAAGGCACAAAAATTCTGAAATCAGAGCGTATCATATTGAATAACAATGTTGTAAAAGTCTCTTATAAAGTCCGCGAAGAAGACCGTGGGCGCATCGATTTTCAGGTCGCAATGGTCAAATACAACACCGAAATGCGAGATTTAAATTATGTGGTTATTCCTTACAACAACTTGGATTTGGATATTGTTTTGCATACAGAGCGAAACAAGATGCTTCCAGGCGAACAAGACACTTGGAGCGTGACTGTGAAAAACCACAAAGGGAAGCCTGTCGAGGTGCCAGTGATGGCTACGATGTACGATGCGGCACTCGACAATTTTAGAGAACTTGATTGGGATTTTTATTATAAACCTTGGGTGACAATAGGTAGTTCTATTACTACTGACAGAAGTTTTGACACACAAATGCGATATCAATATTTTCGTATTACGCTCTTCCATTATATTGAAAACATGACATTTTCAACCGTAAATCTTCTCCCATATAGGTATAATTATGGTATAAAAACTGCCGCCTCAGACAGAAGTAATCTTTATTATTTCGCAGAAGAGGAAGTGCGTGAGGAAGAAGTTTTCCTGAGAGCTCATTCAGATGATGTAATACAGCTGGATAAAAAACCGTATGTGCCAAAAGAAATACAGCCAGCGAAAATCCGCAAAGACTTCAACGAGACTGCCTTCTTCTACCCTGATTTGCGCACCGACAAAAATGGCGATGTGTCATTCACTTTCACCATGCCAGACGCGCTAACTCGCTGGAACTTAATGCTTTTAGCTTATAGTAAAGATTTAAAAGTGGGACAGTTTGAGACGACTGTTGTCACCCAACAGCCGCTGATGATTATGGCCGACATGCCTCGTTTCGTCTACGACAAAGACACCTTGTGGATTGCCGCCAACGTCATAAATCTATCGGATGAAACGCTTACACCGACCGCAAAACTCGAGGTTTTTGACGAAAACAATAATCCGATAAAATTGATTTTATCAGACAATAATATAAATATGGAACCGATTGCAGCCGGTCGCAGCCAGAGTGTGCGCTGGAAGGTGGCGATGCAAAAAGACCTTAACCCCCTAACTTTCAGATTCTCAGCAATCACTGACGGTTTCAGCGACGCAGAGCAGCATCTGCTTCCGGTGCTGAGTACCGACGTGTTCATGACACAGACCTATTCTTTGACCGTCGACGCGAAAACACTGAAAGAATACGAATTCAACATCAGCATCGAGGGCGAGAGAAATCACGACATCAAGTTGGATTTCAACGCAAATCCGGCGTTTTATGTGATTCAGGCATTGCCATATATAGCTGAAGGCGACGAGAAATACGCTATTACAGCGTTTAACAGATATTTTGTCAACAAAATGGCACAAGAGATTGTCGCAAGCAATCCAAACATCGAGGAAATGCTGGCATATCACGATGGCGACACCTTGTCGGAGCTGCAGAAAAATGAAGAAGTGAAGGCTATATTATTAAAGGAGACACCTTGGGTTCTCGATGCCAAAAACGAGGCTCAGCAACGCGCTAATATATCGAAACTCTTTGAAACTGAGGCCATTAATAAAAACATCTCATCGGCATTTGATATCCTCGAAAAGAAGCAGACTGTCAACGGAGGCTGGTCGTGGATTGATGGCATGCCTGAAAGCGAATACATCACTCAATATATCTTGTGCGGACTCGGACGCCTCGGCGACAACTCGGAAATGACCGAAAAAGCCTTCCATTTCATTGAAAATGAAGTGGTTGAGAGATATAACAAACTCGACACCCAGAAGAAAAAAGACAAGGCCATCTGCGACTTCATGACGATGAAGGACTTGTTTGCAATGAGTTATTTCACATACGAGACATCCGACAAGTTTAAAGAAGCCAAAGCATTCTATATCAATAAATTACACACGGATTGGCGTCGTTATGAAGTTGATGAGCAGGCTTATATCGCTTTGATTCTCAACAGAAATGGTCATAATGACAAAGCCCTGTTGATTATCAAGTCGTTACGCGAACGCGCGATCAAAAACGAGCTTGGAATGTACTGGCGAAACATAAGTGTTGAGGCTGAGTCGAGAATTCTGGAAGCATTCAACGAAATCGAGCCAAAGACTGAGGAAACAGATGCCATGCGCCTGTGGATTCTGACCCAGAAACGCACCAATATGTGGGAAAACGAACGTGCTTCTGTTGAGGCCGTCTTCGCCATCATGAACAGAGGAACTGATTGGACCGCTGAATCTGCCAAAGCCTCAATGATTATTGGTGATGACAACGTGATAGTGGCAGTCGACAACCAGTCGAATCACGTGGTTTGGGGCGGCTTGTATCGTCAATATTTCGTGCCGATCGACAAGGTGCAGAAACATAACGACGCGATGAAAGTCAAACGTGAGATCATCATGCCGGAAGACGTGAAAGTAGGCGACAAAGTCACAGTGAAAATCACGTTTGAGAACAGCCAGGACATGGAGTTTGTGTATCTCAAAGACTTGCGCGGCGCATGTTTCGAGCCGACGGAGCAGCTTTCGAGGTATCATTGGGACGACGGATTATGGTATTACCAAAGCACAACTGACGTTGCGATGGAGTATTTCTTTGAATGGCTTCCTAAAGGAAAACACACGGTTTCGTATGAGCTGTACGTGACAAAAGACGGCAGCTTCAGCGCCGGATATTCATTTATCCAATGCCAATATGCTCCAGAGTTTGGTGCTTATTCGAATGGTTGTAGAATTAGTGTAAACCCTTGACCGTTGGTGTTCCCGGGACGAAATCTTTGAGGTAGAACGGCTCGAAATATGCCACGTCAACAAATTCACTATTATTGAATTTTTGTTGTGCAATAGTATTCATATATTTAGCCGAGCAATAGAAGTCTTTTATCACGGTTATTTTGTCATCATTTGCGAAGATCTCGGCACATTTGTCGGCACCGTCGCCGAAGAGGTAGAGATGATGGTCTTTCTTAAGGTCTGCAAACGAGTTCTCGTCGATGATGACAGCCTCGGTATCCTTTATTTTATTGACGTTTTCGTCGAAGATGGCGGCGTAGACCTCCATGCGGCGGGCGTCGATGGCGGGAATCAGAAGGAGATTTCTCCGCTCGCTGCGCTCGCTCGAAATGACTGCAGAGCCTCCATAAGCCATAGCTTCGAGTGTCTCCACTGCGATGAGAGGCTTTGAAACAGCGTAGCAGATGCCTTTCGCGGTGCTCACCCCGATTCTCAATCCGGTGTATGAACCAGGTCCCATGCTGACGGCGACAGCATCAAGTTGGGAGTATGAAACACCCGCTTTTTTCATCACAGAATAGATGAAAAGCGTAATCTTTTCTGAGTGGTTCTGGCCTTTAGGATCTTCCTCGCAAGCCAAGACCTCGCCGTTGTGCACGAGAGCCACCGAACAAGACGGTGTAGCAGTTTCAAGACAGAGAATCATTTCTTTAAAATTTTTGCAAAGATATAAAATCTCTCGCAGATATCGCAGAAAAACGCAGAATTATTCTCCCATACTTTTCTTCCACAATGATTTAGTTCGCTGACGCTCACCGATTTCGCAGAATCCTTAGTCTTTAGTCGTCAATTAGAGAGCCTCGGCAAGCGCAGCGAGGCGCCAGCTCGATAATGATGACTAAAGACGAAATTATTTCACTTTTTTCTTTGATAATAATTTTAAAATATGTATTTTTGCAAGTTATTTGTGCATTTTTGAAATGGAAGTTATAAAAACTGATATTGAAGGAGTGGTGATCATCGAGCCGAAGGTGTTTGGTGATGCGAGGGGATATTTTTTTGAGTCGTATTCGCAGCGTGATTTTGAGAAGCTTGGGATAGACAGCGTTTTCGTGCAAGACAACGAGTCGAAGTCGTGCTACGGCGTGCTGAGAGGACTGCATTTTCAGTTGCCTCCGTTCGCTCAGGCGAAGCTGGTACGCTGTGTGAGAGGTCGCGTGCTCGACGTGGCAGTCGACATCCGCAAAGGCTCGCCGACATACGGAAAACACGTGGCATGCGAGCTGAGCGAGGACAACCACCGTATGTTTTATATCCCACGCGGATTCGCACACGGATTCTCGGTGTTGAGCGAGACTGCGATCTTCCAGTACAAATGCGACAACTACTACGCTCCGCAAAGCGAAGGAGCATTGCAATGGGATGATAAAGATTTGAATATCAACTGGTTAATACCAGAAAAGCACGTGATTCTTTCTGAAAAAGACAAGCATCATCCTGGTTTTAAAGATTTTGATTCACCGTTTTCTTTCGACTAAATTAAAGGAAAATCAACGGTAATTAATGTTAAAAAAAGATTTGGCATAGAATGAATATTTTAGTCACAGGCGCAAACGGTCAGCTCGGCAACGAGATGCGGATAGTTTCCACAGGAATCTCCGACCACTACATCTTCACCGATGTGGAGGAACTCGACATCACGAGTTTTGAAGCCGTTAGCAAATGTGTTAAAGAAAACGATATAAAAATCATCGTCAACTGTGCAGGTTACACCAACGTGGAGAAGGCCGAAGACGATGAAAAGACGGCGGAACTGCTTAACGCCCAAGCTGTTGAGTATCTGGCAAAAGCTTGTAAAGACAACGATGCCACGCTCATCCACATCTCGACGGATTATGTGTTTGGAGGAAACGAAGGCAACACCCCGCGCACCGAAGACGAGCCTGTGAATCCTACCGGAGCCTACGGAAGAACCAAACTTCACGGTGAAGAAGCCATCGAAAAAGTCGGTTGCAAACACGTCATCATCAGGACGGCCTGGCTATACAGCGAGTTTGGAAACAACTTCGTGAAAACGATGCGAAAACTGACAGCTGAACGCGACAAACTCAACGTCGTTTTCGACCAAATCGGCACTCCGACATACGCCTTAGACCTCGCAAAAGTAATAATGAGGATTATTGACGAGATAAAAATTCCTAACTCCTCACTCCTAACTTCTAACTGCATCTATCACTTTAGTAATGAAGGAGTTATCAGCTGGTACGACTTCGCAAAGGAGATTTGCGAGCTGAGCGGCAACACTTGCGACATACAGCCTTGCCACAGCGACGAGTTCCCGAGCAAAGTCAAGCGCCCGAGCTATTCCGTTTTGGACAAGACAAAAATTAAAAATTCGTTAAATATCACGATTCCGCATTGGAAGGAGTCATTAAAAAAATGTATCAGTAAACTATGAAGAACATCATCATCACCGGCGGCGCAGGATTCATCGGAAGCCATGTAGTCAGACTTTTCGTGAACAAATATCCTGATTATCATATCATTAACGTCGACAAGCTGACATACGCAGGCAATCTTGCGAACTTGAAAGACATCGAAAACAAGCCGAATTATACATTTGTCAAAGCTGACATATGCGACTTCGAGACGATAATGGGAATCTTCAAGAAATACAACGTCGACGGAGTGATTCACCTCGCAGCGGAGAGCCATGTCGACCGCTCGATTAAAGACCCGTTCACCTTCGCGCAGACCAACGTGATGGGCACTTTGAGCATGCTTCAGGCAGCCAAGCTGACATGGGAAAACCTGCCTGAGAAATGGGAAGGCAAACGCTTCTACCACATCTCGACCGATGAGGTGTACGGCGCATTGGAAATGACTGACCCTGAAGGCATCAAGCCTCCGTTCACAACGAAAGCATCGTCAGGAAAGCACCATCTCGCCTACGGAAGCAAGTTCTTCACAGAAGATTTGAAATATATGCCGCATTCACCATATTCGGCATCAAAAGCATCGAGCGACCACTTCGTGAGAGCTTTCCACGACACCTACGGCATGCCGACCATCGTGACAAACTGCTCGAACAACTACGGTCCTTACCAGTTCCCGGAGAAGCTCATCCCATTGTTTATCAATAATATCCGTCATCGTAAGCCACTTCCGGTTTATGGCAAGGGCGAGAACGTGCGCGACTGGTTATACGTTGAAGACCACGCAAGGGCAATCGACCTCATTTTCCATAAGGGAACGATAGCCGAGACATATAACATCGGCGGCTTCAACGAGTGGAAAAATATAGATATCATTAAGGTTGTCATCAATACCGTCGACAGACTTCTCGGCAGAAAAGAAGGCGAAGACATGAACCTCATCACCTACGTGACAGACCGCGCGGGACATGACATGAGATACGCCATCGACTCGACAAAACTGCAGAGAGAACTCGGCTGGGAGCCATCATTGCAGTTCGAAGAAGGCATTGAGAAGACCGTGAAATGGTATCTTGAAAACCAGGCTTGGATGGATAATATCACGTCCGGTGAATATGAGAAATATTACGAAGAAATGTATAAAAACAGATAAAAACAAATGCGCGTCATATGGATAAAGTAACATTATTACCATACGAAAGTATTTACGAGAACTTCATCAATAAGAAATATCTTAAAGATGGTCACGATGAATACTTTTTCAGAAATCAGCAGGTCAAGAAGCCGGAAAACGGCTGGCGTCATCTGCGTTCCGACGAGATCGAGCGTCTTGTGAAGAACAACAACACTGCCACCAGTTGGGATACCATTCTTGTTACTGATGATTTCGACACCAATTTGGTGAAAAACAATCGTTTTTACGGTATGGTGCGTATCGGAGCCATCAAAAGAGTCGTGCTTCAGTATCACGATTTGAAGATGGCGTGCGGTATTACCGGTAGCACTATTATCTCTTGCGACATCGGCGATTACGTGGCTATTCACGGCGTGCGTTATATGGCTAACTACATCGTCGGTGACAGATGTATTCTCTTTAACATCCACGAAGTTTCTTGTACCGACCACTCGAAGTTCGGCAACGGCATCATCAAAGACGGCGAGCCGGAAGACGTCCGTGTGTGGCTCGAGCTCATGAACGAGGCAGGCGGCCGCAAGGTCCTTCCATTCGACGGAATGATCACTGCTGACGCATATCTTTGGGCAAAATACACTGATATTCAGAAGCTTCAGGACAGACTGTTTGAAATTACCAACAAAGAACACGACAGCAGCAGAGGTTACTATGGAACCATAGGCGAAGGCTGCGTCATCAAGAATTCTTGGATTATCAAGGATGTGAAGATTGGATCTTGCTGTTATATCAAAGGTGCAAGTAAGCTGAAAAACATCACCATCAACTCATCGGAGGAAGAGCCGACACAGATTGGCGAAGGCGTGATTTTGGTCAACGGCATCGTGGGCTACGGCTGCCATATCTTCTATTCGGTGGTGGCAACACGTTTCGTGATCGGCGACAACTGCAACCTGAAATACGGTGCCCGTGTCATCTACTCTATCTTGGGCGATAACTCAACAATATCATGCTGCGAGGTGTTGAATAACTTGATTTTCCCGGCACACGAACAGCATCACAACAACTCGTTCTTGATTGCAGCTTGTGTGATGGGACAGAGCAATATGGCAGCAGGTGCTACATTAGGTTCCAACCACAACAGCCGCGCCACCGATGGTGAAATCGTAGCAAAACGTGGTTTCTGGCCAGGTCTCTGCTCAAGTGTCAAGCACTCGTCACAGTTCGCATCGTTCACTCTGCTTTCAAAGGCAGATTATCCGAACGAGATGAACATCAGATTGCCGTTCGCTTTGGTGAACAACAACGTGGCAAAAGACCAACTCGAAGTGATGCCGGCATACTGGTGGATGTATAACATGTACGCCATTGCACGTAACACCTCGAAATATCAGAAACGCGACAAACGTCTGCGCAGAATTCAAAACATTGAGTTTGAGACGTTTGCTCCGGATACCATGGAAGAAGTCATCGCAGGACGCAAGCTCCTCGAGGTGTGGACGGCTAAGGCCTATCTGCGCTCGAAAGGCGAAAATCCTGAACGTGAATATTACGAGTTACGCGAACTCGGAAACAAGCTCCTAAACGGAGACAAAGCTGTGGTGAAAGGTCTCGAAGTATTAGGCGAAGAGATGGAAAAATCACATCGTAAAGTAGTGATTCTCAAGCCTTACGAGGCATATCACGCCTACGAAGACATGATTATCTACTACTCGGTGAAGAACCTCATCTATCACATGGAAGTTCATCCAAAGGAGACGTTCGAACAGATGTGCAAACGTCTCACCAACGTGCGTCAGCGCGAATGGATTAACTTGGGTGGCCAGCTCGTGACCGGAGACGACCTCGAGAAACTCATCGACGACATCTGCAACGGCACGCTCGACAGCTGGGACGACATCCACAAACGTTACAACGATTTATGGGAAAAGTACCGCACCGACAAGCTGTTACACAGTTATCAGGCATTGAGATTCATCTACAACAAATGTCCTTCTTTGACAAAAGAAATCTTCTCGGATGCCCTCGACAAGGGTGAAAGGATCCTTCAATACGTCCGTGACCAGGTTTATGAGTCAAGAAAGAAAGACTACGAAAACGTCATCCGCAACTCTACATTCCGCAATCTTGAAGAGCGTGACGCTGTGAACGGAAAACTCGAAGACAACAGCTTCGTCAAACAAATCAAGAAAGAGACGGATCAAGCGTTGCAGTTCATCAAAGATGCAAGAGAATTAATCAAGTAAAAACCTTAAATTTATTATATTATGAGAGTTATCATTGAACCGAATTACGACAAGATGTCACAGTGGGCGGCAAATCATATCGTCTGCAGAATCAATGAGTTCAAGCCAACGGCAGAGAAACCTTTCATCCTCGGATTGCCTACAGGCTCAACACCTATTGGGACATACAAATGCCTCATCGAGGCTTACAAAGCAGGTAAGGTTTCCTTCCAGAATGTGGTGACATTCAACATGGACGAGTATGTGAGAATTCCTGAAGACCATCCGGAGAGCTACCATTCATTCATGTGGAACAATTTCTTCAAACATATCGACATTAAGAAAGAAAACGTGAATATCCTCAACGGCAACGCCAAAGATCTTGAGAAAGAATGTGCAGATTATGAAGCCAAGATCAAGAAATACGGCGGCATCCATCTGTTCATGGGCGGAATCGGTCCTGACGGCCATATCGCTTTCAACGAGCCAGGTTCATCACTGACATCACGCACAAGAGTGAAATCGCTGACGACAGATACCATCATCGCCAACTCACGTTTCTTCGACAATGACATCAACAAGGTGCCGAAGACCGCTTTGACAGTGGGTGTCGGTACAGTTATGGACAGCGACGAGGTGATGATTCTCGCCAACGGTCACAACAAGGCACGCGCCTTGGCAGCGGCTATCGAAGGCGGCGTCTGCCATCTCTGCACCGTGAGCGCATTGCAGATGCATCCAAAAGGCATCATCGTGTGCGACGACGCAGCGACAGACGAGCTGAAAGTCGGTACGGTGAACTATTTCAAAGACATTGAAAAAGCTAACTTATAATGTTTTTTAAACACGAATCGAGTTATATAGACGATGGTGCCGTCGTTGGCGACGGCACCAAAATCTGGCATTTCTGTCATATCCAGAAAGGAGCGGTGATAGGAAAAGACTGCTCATTGGGACAAAATGTCAACATCGGAAACAATGTAAAGATAGGAAACGGCGTTAGGATACAGAACAACGTATCGGTGTACGAGGGCGTGGAGATTGAAGACAACGTGTTCTGCGGTCCGAGCTGCGTATTTACCAATGTCGTGACACCACGGGCGCACTTTCCGGTACACGGCGTTTATGCGAAGACACTAATAAAAGAAGGTGCGTCGCTCGGTGCCAACTGCACCGTCGTTTGCGGACACACCGTCGGAAAGAGCGCAATGATAGCGGCCGGAGCCGTCGTCACCAAAGACGTGAAAGACTACGCACTGATGGCAGGAGTGCCGGCACGACAAATTGGCTGGGTTTGCGAGTGCGGAAAAAAACTGCATGACAGTTTAAAATGTGAATGCGGAAGGGAATATGAATTAAAAGTTGATAGTTTAGAGATGAAAGTTAAGAGTTGAGAGTTAAGAGTTTTTTGATTTTTTAATAGATTTTTTAAAGATTTATCGTCAAATGCGATTAAAAATAAAAATATGAAGAACTTTGCGATTATCGGAGTTGGGGGATATATTGCGCCAAGACATCTGAAAGCGATAAAAGACACAGGAAATGTTATGGTTTCGGCCTACGACAAGAGCGACTCGGTAGGCATCATGGACAGCTATTTCCCAAATGCGGCTTTTTTTACAGAACAGGAGCTTTTTGACAGACATAACACACGTTTGATTGAACGTGGCACAAATATAGATTTCGTGACGGTTTGCACGCCGAATTATCTGCATGACGCACACACCAGATATGGATTAAGACTTGGTGCCGACGTCATCTGCGAGAAGCCGGTGGTGCTGAACCCTTGGAACATCGACGCTTTGGAAAAGGTGGAACAGGCTACCGGACATAAGGCGTATACTATACTTCAACTTCGTTTGCACGACTCGATAGTAGCACTGAAAAAGAAAATCGACGAAGGGCCGAAAGACAAGGTCTACGACGTTGACCTGACATACATAACTGCAAGAGGCAACTGGTATTACACCTCGTGGAAAGGCAACGAGAACAAGAGCGGCGGCATCGCCACCAACATCGGAATACATTTCTACGACATGCTTTCGTGGATCTTCGGTCCGGTGACGAAAAACGTGGTGCATGTGTCGACACATGACCGCGTGGCGGGTTTTCTCGAGATGCCGAAGGCAAGAGTGCGTTACTTCTTGAGTATCAACGCAGACACATTGCCAGCCAACGCCGTCCAAGGCGAGAAAAAGACATATCGCACCATCATGATTGACGGCTCGGAGTTCGAGTTCAGCGCCGGATTCACAGAGCTGCACACCAAGAGCTATGAGAAGATTCTTGCAGGCGAAGGATTCAGGATTTCTGAAGCCAGAAACTGCATCGAGATAGTATACGAGATTAGAAACGCGAAGCCGATAGGACTGGTCGGTGACTACCACCCGCTGGCGAAATTAGCATTAAGTGAGCATCCTTTCGGATGGAGATAATATGAAGATATTAGTTACAGGCGGAACAGGATTTATCGGTTCCCACACAACAGTAGAATTACAGCAGCAGGGCTACGATGTGATTGTAGTGGATGCTTTGTTTAACTCAAGGATAGAGGCACTCGACGCCATTGCTTCCATCACGGGAAAGAAGCCGGAGTTCGAGCAGTTTGACCTTGCTGACAGGGCAAAAGTCGACGATTTCTTCCGTCGTCATCAAGATATAAAAGGTGTGATACATTTTGCGGCGCATAAAGCCGTAGGCGAATCGGTGGAACAGCCGTTGAAATATTATCGCAACAACCTCGATTCACTGATGAACATCCTTGAGTCGATGAACAAATACGGCGTGGAGAACCTTGTTTTCTCTTCATCGTGTACTGTTTACGGCGAGCCGGATCCTGAGAATCTGCCTATTTCGGAGAAGGCACCTATCAAGAAGGCCGAATGCCCTTACGGCAACACCAAACAGATTGCCGAAGAGATAATGCAAGACTGTATTACCGCATATAAAGGATTGAACGCCATTGCTTTACGTTATTTCAACCCTGTCGGGGCACACGAGAGCGCCAAACTCGGTGAGCTGCCTTTCGGAGTGCCTGCCAACCTCATGCCTTACGTCACGCAGACTGCATACGGGATAAGACCTTTCCTTAGAGTTTTCGGCAACGACTACGACACGCCTGACGGGACACCAATCCGCGACTACATCCACATCATGGATCTGGCGAAAGCCCATGTGAAAGCCGTCGAACGCATGATTCAAAACAAAATGAAGTCACGCTTCGAGGTATTCAACGTGGGAACAGGCACTGGATATTCGGTTTTGGACATCATAAAATCGTTTGAGAGAAGCACAGGCGTGAAGCTGAAATACGAATTTGCTGAGAGAAGAGCCGGCGACATCGTGAAAATCTGGGCTGACCCCACATATACCAATAAGGAATTAGGCTGGAAGGCGGAGCGCACCCTCGACGACATGACACGCAGCGCCTGGGAATGGGAGAAAGCTTACCGCGAAGGCAAGACCTGCTTCCCGCTTTGATACCAATCGAAGAGCTTCTGTACACCGTCTTCAATCTCGACCTTATGATGCCAGCCGAGACTATGTAACTTGCTGACGTCTATAAGTTTACGCATTGTGCCATCAGGTTTGGAGGCATCGAAAACGACTTCGCCTGTGAAGCCGACGGTCTTTACTATGAGCTGTGACAACTCTCTGATTGTCAGCTCCTTACCAGTTCCGACATTTATATGGCAGTTTCTTATCTCACCAAGTGAAGGGATAGCGGCACCATTGTTGCTGTAGACCTCTTTCCCGATGACATCTTTGAAATCGACGTTGAGCAGCACATGCACTGAAGCGTCTGCCATGTCTTCGCTCCACAAGAACTCACGAAGCGGCTTGCCGGTGCCCCACAATGTCACCTTATTAGTCTCAATGCCATATTTTGCCAATATCTTTCTTATTTCAGCCTCATTTGAGCTTCCGTTGACACCTTCAACAGGACGCTTGTTCATATCATTGCGAATAGCTTCCCAGTTGTTGTCGTTTAGCAGCTTAGCAAGGTAGATTTTTCGCATCATAGCTGGCATCACGTGTGAGTTTTCGAGATGGAAGTTATCGTTCGGACCGTAGAGATTAGTGGGCATCACGGCGATATAGTTGGTGCCGTACTGTAGGTTATAGCTCTCGCACATCTTCAGCCCGGCGATTTTGGCGATGGCGTATTCTTCGTTGGTATATTCCAGCGGACTTGTCAGAAGAGCGTCTTCGCTCATCGGTTGCGGAGCGTTTTTCGGATAAATACATGTCGAGCCCAAGAAAAGCAGTTTCTCCACGTTATGACGGAAGCTCTCGCCAATGACGTTGCACTGAATGAGCATGTTCAGCATGATGAAGTCGGCTCGGTAGAGCGAGTTAGCCATGATGCCGCCCACATGAGCCGCTGCGAGCACCACCGCATCAGGCTGTTCCTTGTCAAAGAACTCCTTGACAGCCAATTGGTTGGTTAGGTCAAGCTCAGAATGAGTGCGGCCCACAAGATTATCATATCCTCTTGATTTCAGATTGTTCCAGATTGCCGAGCCTACCAGCCCACGGTGTCCTGCCACGAAAATTTTCGAGTCCTTATTCATCCGATTTTGTTATTTTCCATTTATTTTTTGCAAAATTAAAAAAATATCAATTACGATGTTAGAATTTAAAAATAATTCCATACCTTTGCAAAAGTATATTGGATAAATAGCATTGTTTGAAAATGAATAATAATCACCTTATTATAATGGCAGGCGGCGTCGGCTCGCGTTTCTGGCCTATGTCGATTCCAGAAAAACCTAAGCAGTTCATCGATGTGATGGGCATTGGAAAGACCATGATTCAGCTCACTGTTGAACGTTTTGCCGGCATCATCACCCCTGACCACGTGTGGATTGTGACGTCGAAGAAATATAAGGACATCGTGAAAGAACAGCTTCCGGAAGTGCCTGAGACACAGATACTTATGGAGCCTATCATGCGCAACACAGCACCTTGCATCGAGTATGTGAGCCGTAAGATTTATGCCAAATATCCTGACGCGAACCTCGTGTTCTCCCCTGCCGACCATCTCGTGCTCGATGTGCCGCATTTCCAAGAGGTGATTAAGGAATCACTTGAATATACTAAGAACAACGACGTCATCGTGACGCTCGGAATGATGCCGACACGTCCTGAGACAGGCTACGGCTACATCAAATCGCTTGAAGCAAATTCGAAGGAAAACATCCAGAAAGTGGAGGCTTTCAAAGAGAAACCGAGCCTCGAGACAGCCAAGAAATACCTCGCCGACGGCGGTTATTACTGGAACGCGGGTATCTTCATCTGGAACGTGAAGATGGTAGTGAACACCATCGCGAAACTCGTCCCTGACTTGGCTAAGGTGTTCGACAAAATAGAGCCTCATTTCTATAAAAACGACGAGCAAGCAGTCGTCGACGAGCTCTTCCCGACATGTCCAAACATCAGCATTGACTATGCGGTGATGGAGAAATCCCAGGATGTGTTTGTGTTCCCGGCAAGCTTCGGATGGAGCGACATCGGGACATGGGGCAGCCTCTACACCCACATTCCTTACGACGAGAAAAAGAACGCCATCATCGGTGAAAACATTCAGATGGTCGACAGCAAAGACTGCATAGTGCGCTCCTACGGGAAAAAGAAAGTCATAGTGCAAGGCCTTGATAATTATATAGTTGTGGACGACAACAACTGTCTCCTCATCTGCAAGATGCAAGACGAACAACTCATTAAAGAGTGGCAAAAATAGATTTTTGAACTAAAATCATATATTATGAAGAGATTTCTGACAAATATTGCAAGATTAGTCTTTGGAAAAAGAAATTCTGGTTCATTATCAAGAGTTTATGTGTTGATTTTTGATATCCTCCTCGTTATATGCGCATTGATTATCATACCAGTTCTGAGGTATTATCCTGATTTAACAAGGCTCACTTTGATGGATTTCTTGCAGAAATCGATTTCTATCCTGATACTTTTCATCTTAGGATTCCTTATCACGGGTTCGTATAAAGGGCTTGTCAGATACACCGGTTTTAAAGATATCGAACAAATCACAAAAACTACAGCTTGGGTATTTCTCATCATCTGTATTTGTAAGATATTGATTAACAATAATCCGACCTTATATTTCCTAAAACCATATTTCCCGGCTTATCTGACTGTAATCCTGATCTGTGTCGTCGCATTGGTATTTATGGTGGTTTCAAGACTCATTATCCGTCGTATTTACAATGAATATCTGCGTCCACAGCCGAATAAAATCAATGCTATCATTTACGGTGCCGGCGATGCCGGTCCTATCACGCAAAGCGCTCTGTATCAAGACACTTCTACCCAATACAACATCGTTTCTTTTGCTGATGACTCTAAGTCGAAGATAGGAAAATCAATCAATGGAGTGCGTATTCGTAAGCCAGAGGATGTATTCAACAAGGAATTCATCAAAAAGAATGATGTCAATTTGATTATCTTGGCAATGCCGAGTTTGACAATTGATAAACGTAACGAGATTGTCAATAGTCTCCTCGACCTCGGTGTCACGGTGAAATCGGTGCCGCATGTTGATTCTTGGATCAATGGTAATCAATTGAATTTCAATCAGATTGAAGAGATTAAGATTGAAGATTTGCTTGAGAGAGAGCCTATCGTTCTTGGCAAAGAAAACGTTAAGCATGAGCTTGAAGGCAAGGTCGTGATGGTGACAGGTGCTGCAGGTTCTATCGGTAGCGAGATCTGCCGTCAGGTGTTGCAACACAATCCTAAGTGTTTGATAATGTTTGACCAAGCAGAGTCGCCGATGTATGATTTGCAGTTTGAGTTGAACAATGAAGAGCCTTTCAAACACATTGCCGTCCCGAAGGAGTTTATTGTTGGTAACGTCAAGGACATCAATAAGATGACTGAGGTGTTTGAGAAATATCAGCCGCAGATCATCTATCATGCTGCGGCATACAAACACGTTCCGTTGATGGAGAGTTTCCCATACGAGGCGGTGTTCGTCAACGTGCTTGGAACGAAGATTGTGGCGGATTTGGCAATAAAATATGGCGTTGAGAAGTTTGTGATGATCTCCACCGACAAGGCTGTCAACCCGACCAATGTGATGGGTGCGACCAAACGTATCGCGGAGATTTACACTCAGAGCCGTCACAGTAGTACTAAGTTCGTGACCACACGTTTTGGCAACGTCTTAGGTTCAAACGGCTCGGTTATCCCGTTGTTTAAGAAGCAGTTGGCACATGGCGGACCGCTCACCGTCACAGATAGAAACATCATCCGTTTCTTCATGACGATTCCGGAAGCCTGCAGCTTGGTGTTGGAGGCCGGCGCTATCGGTGATGACGACGACATCTTTGTGTTCGACATGGGCAAGCCGGTCAAGATTTATGACTTGGCAAGCAAGATGATCAAGCTGTCGCACATGCCTGACGTTCAGATAGAAATCACCGGTTTAAGACCTGGTGAGAAGCTGTATGAGGAGCTGCTTGCGACGAAGGAAAACACCATCCCTACCGAGCATCCGAAGATTATGCGCGCCAAAGTGCGTGAATACACTCAGGAGGAAGTAGATAACGAGATTGGTAAACTGTTAGAGATACTCCCGACATGTCAGGACTTTGATATTGTGAAACAAATGAAGGTGATTGTGCCGGAATTCAAATCCAACAATTCTGTTTATCAGATTCTTGATAAGAAGATTTAGAGCCACGTGTCGGACTCGAACCAACGACCTACGCATTACGAATGCGTTGCTCTACCAACTGAGCTAAAGTGGCGTGTTTGAGGCTGCAAAAATACAAATTTTTTGAATATAACGCATGTACTGGAAGATTTTTTCTGTGGTTTTGGCGTCGATGATTAAGACGCTTTTCGCGCCCACTATCGGGTTCGCGGCGGGGCTGTCGTTTACCGTGACGTTTGTTGCCACAGCCATTGGAGCTATCCTCGGATTCGTGCTTTTCTATTTCCTTTTCGACAAAATCTCAAATTTTTATTACAAAAACAGGAAAAAAGAGATGACTGTACAAAGGATAAAACGTGCGAGGTGGGTGGTGACGATGAGACAGAAATATCCGATTTGGCTGTTTGTCTTTATGCTTCCCGTCACGTCGATACCTGTTATGGCGGTGATTGTCAGACGGTTTTTCCATCATAACAAACCAGTGTTCGCATTATCAATTTTTGTTGTGATAATGTTCGCACTGGTTGGTTGTCTGATTTTCTCGCCGATACAATATTTATAGTTGGCACAATGCGGCGGCGCCAAGTATTGCCACCTCGTTGTCCTTCAATTCCGAAACCCGGATTTGCACTGTACCTTGGTAGATATTCAGCAGATGTTCTTCGAACGATTTGCGGAGAGGCTTCATCAGCACTTCGCCGGCATGGACAGGACCACCCATGAGGAAGATAGCCTGCGGAGCTGAGAACGTTGCAGCATTTGCCATAGCGATGCCGAGGAGATAACCTACGTTTTCGAAAGTCTGTATGCCTATAGGATCGCCTGCGTTGGCGGCGTCACCGACCATTTTTGATGTGAGGTCTTCAGGTGCCACGTTTTTCAAAACACCGTTGTATGACGGGTTCTGCTCTATCAGCTCGAGAGCGGTACGACAGATGCCATGAGCCGAGGTGTAAGTCTCGAGGCAGCCTTTGCGTCCGCAGCCGCACTGGCGACCGTTGATGATGATGATAGAGTGACCGAGCTCACCGGCAGTGCTTGTAGAACCCAAAACGAGTTTTCTGTCGATGATGATGCCGCTTCCGACGCCTGTCCCGAGGGTGAAAGTGATGAAATGGTCGAGATATTTCGCGCCACCGTAAATCATCTCGCCGTAGGCGGCCGCGTTAGCGTCGTTAGACACGACAACCTTGGTGTTGATATGTTTCTTCATCAGCTCCACAAGCTTCACCTGACCCTTGAAGTTGAGGTTAGGCGCATTGTCGATGCCACCTTTGTATGTGTTTCCGTTCGGGGCACCGATGCCGATGCCGTCGATGTCAGAAACATTGTTGCGATCAAGCAGTTCCTTGATTTTTGCAGCCATATCGCTCACATAAAGTTCGGCATCATAATATTCGTTTGTATGAAGATTTACTTTGTCGATGATTTTGCCGTCGTCGCGGACGAGTCCGATGTCGGTATTTGTGCCTCCGATATCGATTCCGATAGAGTGTCTTGTTTTCATATTTGGATAATTTTTATTTCAAAATGTAAAATTTCATCGCAAAATTAAAAAAACTTTAAATAATCTCCATTAAAATCAATTCTTTTTTTTATCTTTGCGAATTATTTAGAAATATAACTACGTTTTAGAATTATAAATACGTTTTATGAAGAACGCATATCGCGAATATAAGTTTTTGAATCTCACTAATATAGCAGATGAGGTTCGTAAGTTTTGGGAAGATAACGACATCTTCGGCAAGAGTTTGGAGAACACCAAGAACGGAACGGCGTATGTTTTTTATGAAGGACCACCTTCAGCTAACGGCATGCCGGGCATCCATCACGTGATGGCTCGTACCATTAAGGATACCTTCTGCCGTTTTCAGACTTTGAAAGGCAAATATGTGAGCCGCAAGGCAGGATGGGACACCCACGGACTGCCAGTGGAGCTTGGCGTTGAGAAGAAACTCGGCATCACAAAGGAAGATATCGGCAAGAAGATCAGCGTTGACGACTACAACCGCGCCTGCCGCGAGGAAGTGATGAAATATAAAGACCGCTGGGACGACCTCACCCGTCAGATGGGCTACTGGGTCGACCTCAACAATCCTTATATCACCTTTACAAACGAGTATATCGAGACTTTGTGGTTCTTACTTAAAGACTTGTATAACAAAGGCTTACTGTATAAAGGATACACCATCCAGCCATATTCGCCGGCTGCAGGAACAGGTTTGAGCTCACACGAGTTGAACATGCCTGGCTGCTACCGCGACGTGAAAGACCTCACCTGCGTGGCGATGTTCAGACTGAAAGCCGACCAGCGTAAGTTCGACAAGCTGCCTTTCGGCGTCGACGTGAACTTCCACGATGTGCAGATTGTAGCTTGGACCACAACACCATGGACTTTGCCGTCAAATACAGCATTGGCAGTGGGTCCTGGCATCGAGTACAACCTCGTGAAGACAGTGAACCCGAACAATGGCGAGCAGATCTACATCATCATCGGAAAGCCGTTGATGGCATCGTTCTTCCCGTCAGAAGAGGAGAAGCCGAAGTTCGAAGACTGGAAAGTCGGTGACAAGAAGCTGCCTTACGAGGTTTTGGGCACCTGCAAAGGCAAAGAGCTCGCAGGCTTGTACTATGAGCCGCTCATCCCTTGGGTGAAGCCTGACGGCGACGGATTCCGCGTCATCCCTGGCGACTACGTCACAACAGAAGACGGTACAGGCATCGTCCACATCGCTCCTACCTTCGGTGCTGACGATAACAGAGTGGCAAAACAGACCAACATCCCGCCACTGCACCTCATCGACAAGGACGGCAAGGCACAGCCGATGGTCGACAAGACTGGCAAGTTCTTCCTACTCGAAGACCTTGACCCTGAATGGGTTAAGACACACGTCGACGCTGAGGAATATGCAAAATATGCAGGCAAATTCGTGAAAAACGCCTACGACGCGACAAAGACAGACAAAGATATATCACTTGACGTCGAAATCGTCATCATGCTGAAGGAACAGGGTAAGCTCTTCAAGAGCGAGAAACACACCCACAACTACCCTCACTGCTGGCGTACCGACAAACCGGTTCTTTACTACCCTCTCGACAGCTGGTTCATCAAGACCACAGCGTTGAAAGACAGGATGATTGAGCTCAACAAGACCATCAACTGGAAGCCTGAGGCAACAGGTTCAGGACGTTTCGGCAACTGGCTCGAGAACCTCGTCGACTGGAACCTCTCACGTTCACGTTACTGGGGCACTCCACTTCCAATCTGGAGAACAGAAGACGGCAACGAAGAGATCTGCATCGGCAGCGTGGCACAGCTCCGCGAAGAGATTGAGAAGTCTATCAAGGCAGGCTTTATGAAGGAAAATCCTTATAAATCAGAGGATTACACCAAGTTCGACCTGCACAGACCATATATCGACGGCGTGGTTTTGGTTTCAAAATCAGGCAAGAAGATGTTCCGTGAGCCGGACCTCATCGACGTGTGGTTCGACTCAGGTGCTATGCCTTACGCACAGATCCATTACATGGGCAAGCCAGGCCAGCTCAACGAGAAGACATTCCCTGCTGACTTCATCGCAGAGGGCGTCGACCAGACACGTGGTTGGTTCTTCACCTTACACGCCATCGCGACGATGTGCTTCGACTCTGTGGCATATAAGAACGTGATTTCCAACGGTTTGGTGCTCGACAAGAACGGCAACAAGATGTCGAAACGCTTGGGCAACGCTGTCGACCCGTTCGGAGCCATCACAAAATACGGTGCCGACGCCGTGAGATGGTACATGATGACCAACTCGCAGCCTTGGGACAACCTGAAATTTGACGAGGACGGCGTCGATGACGTGCGCCGCAAGTTCTTCGGAACATTATACAACACCTACGCTTTCTTCGCACTCTACGCCAACATCGACGGCTTCGAGTACAAAGAGGCAGACATCCCATTCGAGAAACGTCCTGAGATCGACAGATGGATTTTGTCGGAGCTCAACTCACTCATAATCGAGGTCGAGAAAGACTACGAGAGCTACGAGCCTACCAAGGCTGGCCGTGCCATCGGAAACTTCGTCGACGCTCACCTCAGCAACTGGTACGTACGTTTGTCACGCCGTCGTTTCTGGAAGAGCAACGGCTCTGACGACAAGACCTCGGCATATCAGACATTGTACACCTGCCTCGACACCTTGGCACGCCTCATCTCGCCTATCGCGCCGTTCTTCAGTGAGCAGCTTTACCGCGACCTCAATGCCGTGACACATCGCGACAGCGCAGAGTCAGTGCATCTGACAAGCTTCCCGAAGGCAGACGAGAAATGCATCGACAAGAAACTCGAGGAACGCATGGAGATGGCACAGCTCGTCGCATCAATGGTGCTTTCATTAAGAAAGAAAGCCAACATCCGCGTGCGTCAGCCATTGTCACGAATCATGATCCCGGTGCTGAACGACGATATGATGCAGCAGCTTCAGAAGGTCGAAGGCCTTATCCTTTCGGAAGTCAACGTGAAGAAAGCCGAATATCTCACAGGCGAGCTCAACATTTTGGTGAAGAAGGTAAGACCTAACTTCGCATCGTTGAAGACACGTTACGCCAAGCTGATGGGCCAGCTCACGAAGTATTTCAACACCATGAGCCAGGAAGACATCAGAAACTTCGAGAAGAATGGCGGTGCAACTATCACCGTTGAAGGTCAGGAAGTCAACCTGATTTTGGAAGACGCTCTCATCACCACTGAGGATATCCCGGGCTGGACAGTGACGACGCAGGACAACATGACCGTGGCGCTCGACATCACCATCTCGCAGGAGCTGTTTGAAGAAGGTCTCGCAAGAGAAATCATCAACAGAGTTCAGAATATGAGAAAAGACGGCGGCTTCGAGGTCACGGACAAGATCATCTTGACGATTGAGAAGAACGCAGACATCATGAAGCCGGTCGAGAGATTCGGAGAATATATCTGCTCTGAGACACTCGCCACACTGGAGATGGTCGACAAGCTTGAAGGCGTTGAGGCTCAAGAACTTGTTGATAATATCTCAGTGAGATTAACGATAAAGAAAGCATAACACTAAAGAGATTAGATATGGAAGAAACAGTCAACACATCAGAAAAGACCAGATATTCTGACGAAGAACTGGCTGAATTCAAGGAGTTGATCATGGACCGTTTGGCCCAGGCTCGCAAGGACCTTGCCTTATTGCAGGAAAACGTTGCCAGCGGCAGTGACTCTGACGACACAGCACCTACCTTCAAGATTTTGGAAGAAGGCGCAGCGGTATTGTCGAAAGAGGAGAACAGCGCTTTGGCAGTGCGTCAGGCAAAGTACATCAAGAACCTCGAGAACGCTTTGATTCGCATCGAGAACAAGACTTACGGCATCTGCCGCGTGACAGGCAAGCTCATCCCTAAGGAGCGTCTGCGCGCTGTGCCGCACGCTACACTCAGCGTCGAAGCCAAAATGAATCAGAATAAGAAGAAATGAAAAAGCCTCTGATTGTCATCTTTTTAGTTCTTCTGCTTGACCAGCTTTCGAAGATTTTGGTCAAGACAACAATGGCAATCGGTGAAGCCATCCCGGTTTTCGGGAAGTGGTTCTATATTCTATTCATCGAGAACAATGGCATGGCGTTCGGATGGGAGATCTCCGGAGCGGAATGGGGCAAGATTTTCCTCAGCCTTTTCCGCATCGTGGCGGTGGTATTCCTGTTCTGGCTGCTTTTCAGGTTGGTGAAGAAAGGCGTGAAGTTCGGTCCGTTGTTCGGCATCTCGCTCATCGTTGCGGGAGCTTTGGGCAACATCATCGACGGCATGTTTTACGGCCTTATCTTCGACTATGCGGGTTTCATGCATGGAAGAGTGGTCGACATGCTTTATTTTCCGCTTTTCACCTTCCCGGAATGGGTGCCTTGGCTCGGCGGAGAGATATTTTTCAGTCCGGTGTTCAATATCGCGGATAGCGCTATCACCATCGGCATTTTTTACCTGATAATATTCCAATGGGGATTTATCAAAAATTTTGAATCAATCATAGGAGTTGGAAAACATAATGGAGAAAGAGATTAAAGGTCATATTGTGCAGATCATCGGACCTGTTATCGACGTAGCTTTTGAAGATGAGAAGCATCTGCCGAATCTGTTGGATGCACTTGCCATCACACTTGATAACGGCAAACAACTTATCACTGAGGTGCAGCAGGACATCGGAGAGAATACGATGAGAACCATCGCTATGGACTCTACCGACGGATTGCGCCGCGGCATGGAGGTGCGCAGCCTCGGACATCCTATCACCATGCCTACCGGCGACCAGGTGAAAGGACGTCTGTTTAACGTCATCGGCGACAGCATCGACGGTTTGAAGCCGATGAACCCAGGAAAGCGCAACAGCATTCACCGCGACCCGCCGAAGTTTGAGAACCTCTCGACAAAACAGGAGATTCTGTTTACAGGTATCAAGGTCATCGACTTGATCGAGCCTTACGCAAAAGGCGGTAAGATCGGTCTGTTTGGTGGCGCTGGCGTCGGTAAGACCGTGCTTATCATGGAGTTGATCAACAACATCGCAAAGCTGTATTCTGGTATGACAGTGTTTGCAGGCGTTGGCGAGCGTACCCGTGAAGGTAACGACCTTCTCCGCGATATGATTGAGGCAGGCGTTATCAAATACGGCAAGGAGTTCCAGGAAGAGATGGCAAAAGGCAACTGGCCTCTCGACAAGGTCGACTACGAAGAACTCGGAAAGTCGCAGGCTACGCTGGTGTTCGGACAGATGAACGAGCCACCAGGAGCACGTGCTAGAGTGGCATTGTCTGGCTTGAGTATGGCTGAATATTTCCGTGACGGCGACGACGAGACTGACGGTCGTGATATCATGTTCTTCATTGATAACATCTTCCGTTTCACGCAGGCTGGCTCTGAGGTCTCGGCACTTTTGGGACGTATGCCATCGGCTGTGGGTTATCAGCCTACTCTGGCATCGGAGATGGGTTTGATGCAGGAACGTATCACCTCTACCAAGAGCGGTTCCATCACCTCTGTGCAGGCTGTGTATGTGCCCGCTGACGACTTGACAGACCCGGCACCTGCTACGACATTCGCACACTTGGATGCAACGACAGTGTTGAGCCGTAAGATCTCTGAGTTAGGCATCTACCCTGCTGTCGACCCATTGGATTCAACATCAAGAATTCTTACTCCGGATATCGTCGGTGAGGAGCATTACAAAACTGCTCAGCGCGTGAAGAACATCCTCCAGAGATACAAGGAGTTACAGGATATCATCGCCATCCTCGGTATGGACGAGCTCTCGGAAGAAGACAAACTCGTTGTCAACAGGGCACGCCGTGTGCAGCGTTTCCTCTCACAGCCGTTCGCTGTGGCAGAGCAGTTCACCGGCATGAAAGGCGTCACCGTCAAGATTGAAGACACCATCAAGGGCTTCAACATGATTATGGACGGCGAGGTCGACCAGTATCCTGAGTCGGCGTTCAACCTCGTGGGAACCATCGAGGAAGCCATCGAGAAAGGCAAGAAGATGTTGGAAGAAAGCAAGGAGTAAGCCATGAAACTTGAGATAACATCACCTGACAAGCAGATTTTCAGCGGCGACGCTGAGCTGGTGCAGTTGCCTGGCAGCGACGGCTTGTTTGAGATTCTGCACAACCACGCCCCGATGATTGCCGCATTAGGAAAAGGTAAGATAAAGGTGCAGGACCAAGAAGGTAAGCTGCAGTTTTTCGAGATCAAGGGAGGGGTTTGTGAAGTGAAGGATAATGTGATTTTGGTGTTGTCGGAATAAAAAATAGCCATTAGCTATTAGCCATTAGCCACTATAATTATTAACATTTTAAAATATAATAACATGGAATTAAAAGGTTCGAAAACAGAAGCCAATTTGATGGCAGCATTTGCAGGCGAATCGCAGGCAAGAAACAAATACACTTACTACGCATCAAAGGCGCGTAAGGAAGGTTACAACCAGATTGCCGACATCTTTGAAGAGACGGCTAACAACGAGAAAGAGCATGCCAAGATCTGGTTCAAGCTCTTACACGAAGGCGATGTGCCGGATACAATGACCAACTTGAAAGACGCCGCTGACGGCGAGAACTACGAGTGGACCGACATGTATGCAGGCATGGCCAAGACCGCCCGCGAGGAAGGCTTCACCAAGATCGCAGCATTGTTTGAGATGGTGGCAAAAATCGAGAAAGAACACGAGGAGCGTTATCGCAAATTGTTGAAGAACATCGAGGACGGCATCGTCTTCTCACGCGACGGCGACATGGTGTGGCAGTGCGCCAACTGCGGTCACATCGTGATTGGCAAGAAAGCCCCTGAGATTTGCCCTGTGTGCAACCATCCTAAGGCTTATTTCCAGATTAAGGCTGAGAATTATTAGTCTTTAGTCTTTAGACGTTAGTAGAGACGCCATAATTAGGCATTATTAGAGACGCCATAATATGACGTCTCTACAATTTTTTGTATTTTTGCAGCGGAAACGAGATATATTCTTAACAAGATATTTAAAGAATGAGAAAAACAAGATTTTTATTAGTAGCCATTATGCTTTGTATCAGCGTGTTAGCCTTCGCGCAAGAGAAAAAAACCGACTGGATTCCGAAGGTCTCCGGCTTCGCACAGTTTCGTTTCGATGCGAACTTCGACAATGATTTCAAACTGATGAACGACTCGTTTCGTTTCCATCGTGTTTGCCTGAGTCTTTCGGGTAATCTGACCGAGAAACTCTCTTGGGTGATAAGCGGCGATTTCGTGAGGCAACCCATGCTGGTAAACGCAATCGTCAAATATGATTTCTGCGATGCTTTTGCTATACAGGCAGGACAGTTCAAGACGCCCTTCACCATCGAGAACGAGCTGAATCCGGCTTTCGGCTGCGAGATTTTCGACTATGGCTCAGCCATCAAAGAGCTGGTGGGATATGAATACAGCTATATCTCCCCCCTCGGTGCTCTCGGTTGCGATATAGGTGTGATGGCAAGCGGAAAACTGGAGAACAATGCCATTGAATATAAAGCCGGTATCTTTAACGGCAACGGCATAAATAATGTTGACAACAACAATAATAAGATTTTCGTCGGCCGTCTGGATTTCCATCCGATAAAAAGTCTGACATTCTCAGGTTCAATTCGTAACGGCAACTATTATTGCGACAGCATTAATAAAGGTGTGTTCAACCGTTGGAGTATTGGTGCTCAGTTCAAAAACGACAGATTAGTCGTCCGCTCGGAATATATCGGTGCTGAAACAGGAGAAGAGATTCAATATCCATCTCATGTTTATCAGACAATAACCGTAAATGAACATGTGAAAAACTACAGTTTTTACGCAGTGGCCGGATATTGGTTCAAAATCTGCAAAGGCAAACAGAAAATCATGCCTGTGTTGCGTTACGACCGTGTTGGTGAAGGCAAAGCTTTTAATGAAGATGCTGTAAACTATTATACCGCCGGTATTTATTATATGCCGATACCACAGTTTAATTTCAAGCTCGACTATCAATATATAAATTGGAATAACAGCAAGGAAGATCATCATATCGTAGCAATTTTAAACTATAGATTTTAATAGTGTTTTCATAGAAAGTTCTCCTACGGGAAAAAAATTTTTCATAAATAGTAAAAGCGTTTACTATTTTTTTGTATTTTTGCGGGCGATATAATCAAATTTTTAACTAAAAATATTAAAAAATGAAAAAAACAAAATTTACATTATTGGCTATCATGCTGATATTCAGCGGATTAGCATTTGCACAAGAGAATGTTGACAGGACTCCGAAGATTTCAGGATTTGTCCAGGGGATGTATGAGGCAGATTTCAACAGTGATTTCGACCTCACGACAAGCACATTCAGGATGCGCCGTGTACGTATGTCGATTGACGGCAAGCTCACCGACAAGTTGTCGTACAAGATTCAGGGAGACTTCCTCAATTCTCCAATGCTTGTTGACGCATATTTAAAATACACTTTCTGTGACGCTTTGTCGATTCAGGCAGGTCAATTTAAGATTCCGTTCACGATGGAAACAGCCATGAACCCTGTCAACCTTGAGTTTTACGACTATGGAGAGGTCATAACCAAGCTTGTGGGATACAACGATGTTTGCGGTGTTGGCAAACTTGGTCGTGACATCGGTGTCATGGCATCGGGCAAGCTCTTCAAGGTGGAGACCAACGGCAAGGGCTTCCATCTCTTAGAGTATTCTGTCGGCGTGTTCAACGGCAACGGCACCAACGTGGTTGACAACAACAACCGCAAGGACATTGCGGGCCGCATCGAGTTTCATCCGTGGCTCAAGGAGCTCACACTCACCGGTTCCATCTACAACGGAGAGTTCCTCAACACCAACAACGACACCAAGGGTGCCCGCAACCGTTACAGCGGCGGTCTCCAGTTTAAAAACGAGTCATTTGTCGTACGTTCAGAGTTTGTGGCAGGCGAGACAGGTGTCAACGACACTATCAGCAACTACAACAGCAACGGTCTCTATGCCGTGGCAGGATACAACTTCAAATTAGGCAAAGAGAAGTCTCAAGTCCTCATGCCGGTGTTGCGTTATGACCGTTTCAACGGTGACACCGACATCGACAAGGGCGCCAAGGACACCTACAGCGTCGGCATCAGCTACTGGCCATGGAAGTTCCTCAACATGAAGCTTGATTACAGCTATATCAAGCCTGAAGCAGGCAAAGAATCACACCGCATTGTTGCGATGATAAATTACAAATTCTAAATTTAAAGATTTAAGATTATGGTAAAATCTGATTTATTGAAAAAAGAAGACTGGTTGGCGGTGTGGATTGGATTCATCGTCATCGCTATAGCCTGCGTGTCGGTTTTGGCCGGCTGGTTTGACTTCTCAGCCTTAAAATTCGGCACATGGCACTGGTGGGAGAACGTCGAGGCGAAGAAATCGCTTGCCTCACAGTTCGGCAACGGCACTTTCTGGATTAAGTTGTTACGTACCTTCTTAGTGACGGGTGTTTTGTTCGGCATTGGCATCAAGCTGCAGGGTGAGAAACTCAGCAAGTTCATCCCTGCATACCTTGTTTTATTCGTCATCTGCATCCTTGTCAGGATGATAAGCGCCGAATTTACACTCAAGATGTACCTCGAGTGGGCATTCTGGGCATTGCTTATCGGATTGTTGATTTCCAACACCGTTGGCACGCCGGAATGGCTGAAACCTGCAATACGCACTGAGTTTTACATCAAGACCGGTTTGGTTATCATGGGATTCTCGGTGTTGTTCAGCAACATCTATAAATTTGCCGGTTACGGTCTCGGCATCGCTTGGATTGTGACTCCTATCGTCATCATCTTCATGTGGTGGTTTGGCACCAAGGTCTTGAAAATCGACAACAAGCCGTTGGTTATCACATTGGCATCAGCCACTTCGGTGTGCGGAACATCAGCCGCCATCGCTACAGGAGCCGCCGCAAAGGCAAAGAAAGAAGACCTCTCGTTGGCAATCTCTATCTCAATCATCTTCACCATTTTGATGATGGTGTTTGAGCCTATGATCATCCGTTGGGCAGGCATGAACCAGATGATGGGCGGCGCGCTCATCGGTGGTACTGTCGACTCGACAGGCGCTGTGGTGCTTGCCGGTAGCGCTCTCGGTGAGGAAGCCGAGCAGGTGGCATCGATGGTGAAGATGATTCAGAACATACTCATCGGTTTCATCGCCTTCTTCGTGGCGATATTCTTCGCTTTGAAGGTCGACAAGACTGGCGACAAGAACGTGGGCGCAGGCGAGATCTGGACACGTTTCCCGAAGTTCATCATCGGTTTCTTCGTGGCATCATTGGTGGCATCGTTCGTCATCATGCCGTTGACCAGCGGCGCTGAGGTGAAGGCCATCAACGGAGTGCTTGACCAGTATAAGAACTGGGCTTTCGTGCTCGCATTCACCAGCATCGGATTGGACACCAACTTCAAGACTCTCTTCAAGCAGATGCAGGGTGGCAAGGTGCTGTGGCTGTATATCGTCGGACAGGTGTTCAACATCCTGTTGACGTTGTTCGCAGTATGGTTCCTGCTCTCAGGTGTGGTGTTCGATGTCCCGAATCTCGATTTGTTCAAATAAATGAGTCGTAATAACACTATTTTCAAGGTGATTACCATCGTGGTGGTGGTAGTCACCTTGGCTTTGGCAGGCTGGATCATGGCCAACAGGTTTGGCTTGGTGGAAGGCTATGACTTCGGTGCGGGAGCTTATTATTACGCCGACATCCCGACGGAGCAGTACTCCGAGATCATCAACGAGGACGCTTATCAGCCCACGACACCGAAGTGGGTTTACTACGTTTTGTTCTTTGCGTGGGGCTGGTTGATGTGGCGTTTATGGCTCTGGGTTGAAAGCCGCAATGAGAGCCGCAAAAAATAATTTTTGAAAAAACGTTGGGATATTGAAAAAAGTTGTATTTTTGCAGTCCCAAATACAGGGTATCATGGCCGAGTGGCTAGGCGAAGGTCTGCAAAACCTTTTACGGCGGTTCGATTCCGTCTGGTACCTCAAAAAAACGCTGACTCGATAAGGGTTGGCGTTTTTTATTTATTACTGCTTTCCAATATTTCGATGGAGCGGTAGAAAGTTATTGAGTACCAATCGGGGGGCAAAATGATATTTTGCCCCCCGATATGATTAATTCTGACTAATTAGTCTTCTTTCGTTAATGCGTCACAACCAGTTTTTGAGTCGCGGTGTTTCCATCTGAATAAATGGCTTGTATGAAATAGATGCCTCCATCTAAATCTCTGACATCCAATTCAGCAGTGGTGCCACTGAGTGTGATGTTATGAACCTGACGACCTGCGATGTCGTAAAGTCTGATAGCTTGCAAGTTAACATCAGAGGTGACAAACACAATATTATCTGATGGGTTTGGATACAACTTGAATGCTGGAGCGACTTGTTCGCTTACTGACTGTGGAACAAACAAACCTGCGACAGCCTTCACCGAGGTCTTCGCACCCGCATAGACGGCACGGACTTCAACGACATTGTAATCATTTGTAGTCGAATTGAAGGTATATGTTAAGGCTGGATTGTTTTCGACGACTAGTTCGCCATTAACAAACACGTCATAACCCGTTGGGTTGCCCGAAGCGGGAGCTCCCCATGTGGCGGTTATCATGTTTCCGTTTGCTGTAAGCTGCAAATCTCCAACTGGATAAGGATGTGTCGTGTACTCATACAGATAATGGCTGTTATACACCTCTTTAGTGCTGTATTTTTGCAGCCACACCGCCACTTCGAGGTCGCTCATCTCTTCGACATGTGTTGAAGAGAGGTCGACATCGAAATCCAGATGCTCATATTCGCCCGCATTGATGGTGATGGTGTTTCCGTTGGCGTTAGGCAACATCTTCATGAGAATGTGATGGAACGAGGTCTCGCCGTTGGTGCCCACATTTCCAGTGGTGGTCTTTTCGTTCACCGTCACATACGCAACGATGTTTTCAAGCTTGGCGTATGCCATCAGATCAACCGAGACGATGATGTGGTTACCATCGACATCGAAAGCGCCTCTGATTTCAGCCAGCGACTGCTTTGCAAGTTCGGCATCGAAAGCCTCTTGTGTCAAGGCGCCGTCTTGAAGCACGCCATCAAGCAGGACGTATGGCACCCAAGAAACATCGTAATAATTGTCTCTCACACCCACCTCCGAATAATAATAAGGGTCGCCGCTACCAGGAAATTGCTCCGGATATTTAGTGTAGGTGAACTTGCCTGGGTTATTTTGCGTGAGCTGAAGCATCAAATTGTTGACATTGACACAGGGTACGCATGTCGAAGCCGAGAAATGCTCAATCATTGGAATGCGCTCCGTCAGGCTGATGTTCACTGAAACATTCTTCGTAAGCACGTTGTTATCCGGGTCGTCATCAGCTGCTCCGTTGACTTTCGACAGACTGACAGTCAGCAGATAGTTATCGGCTTCAAGGAAAGTCGAGGTGGCGAAGATGAAGGTTTTAGCTTCAAGTGGCTCCATGTTGGTCGTGAAGGTCTGGGTGACCAAATCTTGACCTTCAAACTGATATGATGCCTCAAATGATGTGATGACATTGCTTCCCTTGTTGAGAAGTTTGAAAGCCACAGAATTGTAGCCAACAGTCACCAGATCAGGCACTTCTATTGCATCTAAATCACCATCGGTGTTTTCGAGATTGTATATCACAATATCATCAAAATACCAATAATCGATGTTCAATGAGTTGCCGCTGTAATAGATGGCAAACTGCACGTTGGCTTGTCCGATGTCGGAAGTCTCGACAATCTGTCTGACTTCATACCTGCCGTCTACATTATATGTTTCCGACCATGCGTCATTCCAAGTGGCACCTCCGTCGGATGTCGTGGCGATGCCAATGGTATGCGAACCTGAATAGTTGTCGAGATAATGTTTGAAAGAGACAACGACATTGTTTTTGCCCGTAAGGTCAACGGCTGGCGAAACAAAACGGCTTATCCCGACAAAGGTCGGGTTGTGTTGAAGCATCAACTCATTTTTCTCGCCACCGGCATTACGTGTCTGGCTGATCGACCAGCTGTTTTGTCCCATGCCGGCAATGGTCCAGCCTGAAGGGATGTTGTTTCCGTTAAACGACTCGCTAAGCAACAGAGCCCTATTTTGGCCTTGTAAAACCATTGCAAATAACAATGGAAATATAAGTAAAAAGCACTTTTTCATCTTGTTGATTATTGAATTGTGACTTTCTTCACGATGACACCTGCTTCTGTTTCAATACGAACAAGATACAAGCCCGACTGATATCCTGCAATATCAATAGCGACCTCGTTGGCCATAGCTTCATGACGGCTGACTTCTCTGCCGGTCATATCGAAGATTCTGACATTCAGCATATTATTTGCTGAAACATTGAGGACGTTTGTTGCCGGATTAGGATGAACCATAGCATTTCCTGCACCAAGTTCAATAACCGATAATCCTTCGTTTGAAATCAAACCACGAATCAGCCAAGTGAAAGGAGGCATACCCACAGTTGAAGCATCTGCCCATTCGCGACCGTCTTCCGAGATCCAACGGCTGTTAGCATCGCCACAATCGTCGGCTGCCGGGATGGTGAATTCGCCGTCAGAGTTGTTAAAGGTAATCCAAAGGTTCTTTGTCACATCCAAAACGACAGGAGTGTTGAGTTCGATCTCTGTCCAATCGTTTTTTCCTTCGACACTGTATTGCTGCATGTAAACCATTTCAGCAGGACCTGTCTCGCTATTATCTTGATAGATAATCAGATAACCGTTATATGGGGTGTGGTCCCAAATCTTGACTTTTATCAATTGATAGCCGTCAAAATCAGCCAACTGGCTAGGTGTGAACATGTTACCCCAGTAGATAGGATCGCCTGTCAGAAGTCCGATATCGGTCATAAAGACGCCGTTATCGTATTCCAACCAAGCCTCATCCTTTTGTTGGGCATTTGAACTGAACGATGCCATGACAAGCATCAGCGTTAAAACTGTAAAGATTTTTTTCATATTATTTAAGATTTAAAGGTTAATAATTGAATAATAAGCATTCAGACCACAAAGATATAAAATATTTAAATCAAATTATTACAATATATTGATTTTTCTAATGATTTGATATCAACGAAATCCACTTTCTGACTATATGAAAAAAACTCTTATCATTTTGTGTAAACCACCGACTGGTCAAAGTCAAACACGGCGTCGGTGTTTTCGAAAAACTTCAATCCGATGTTGCCAGGCGTTGTCATCAATGGCAGATTTTTTGTGATGACGACTACAGCATCAGGGAAGGTGATGCCTCCAAGCTGACATTGTTCAGTGATGACGTATTGTCCAACAACCTGACCGTTTGGGGCGACAGCCTCATGCAGTTCAAGATCGGCATTGTCGGCAAGAAACTGCTGGACTTCTTCGGTCTGCTCTAGAAGGAACAACAGTTCCGGATTGCCAAAATCGATGAGGAAATTGCCGCTGAGCGTCCTGGGGTTTATCCCGTCATCGAGCGTCACGCTGGTCTCGACAGCAAACATATTCATGTATGTGTCGGTATTCATCGTGCTTTTCGAATAACTTGCTTTTTTAGTGATGAGCGCTTTTCTACTTAGCATCTGCATCCGTTGGTTACCAAGGTCGAGGTTAACGATACGGCTGCCTCTGTCGAGGTCGTTGTGCAGATACATCACCGGCACCGCCATCTCGTAATTTCCGTAATCGTAATTCGACAAGACAAAAACATCGCCATTAAAAGATGTGCTTTTACCTATCCGCACCGTTCCGTTAGCCTTGTGTGTAATCTTATAGACGCGTCCGCCAAGGTCTATTTTCTCCTTGCCGCTAGTCGGTGTCAGGGTTAAATCCGAAAAAATCCCATTATTGAAAACGTATGCCGAGTCGGCAAGAAGAGCCGGGATGCCTGATTCCACAAGGATAGTGGCGTCAGCTGTGCCGTTGATGCTCGCCGTGAATACATAATGCGCACCATGTTTTGTAAGGTTGAAAGTCTCGCCAGCAGGTTTGTTCTGCGCCGAAAAGCTCATTGTCATCATTATTACTGAAACCAGCCCCATCAGGTTGCCAGCCATGTGAACGAGTATGGCGAAGATGTGATTGTCGTGCTTTTCCTGATAATAGCCGGCGATTAAGCCTAAAACAAAGGTGAAGACAAGGACTCTAATGATAAACATCGTATCGACACCCGAAGCAAGAAATACCAGATGTGCCGCACTGAAGGTCAGGGCGCTTATCAACACCGGCAAGCTTATTCTTCTTTTAAAAATCTTAAATCCCCGAGCGCCGAGCGGCTTCAGGTAGTTTTGAAAGAATCCTCTGAAAAGGAACTCCTCCCCTATGCTGGCAAGGATAAAAACCGACAGGAAATTTTTCAAAAACGTAGTGTTTTTCATCAAAGGATGAGTCTGTATCGAGCCGGTGACAATGACAGAGATGATGTTCATGACCACGTTTATCACCACAGCGCAAAGGATTCCGAATAATATCGGCTTTAGTATCTGGTTTACTTTCGGCATCGCGATGTGATAATTAACCTGCTTTTTAAAGGTTAAAATCAGTAAAATTGACAAAACCAGCATCGTGCCATGATTCAGGACCGAGTCTTCGACAATGCTTGAGTTCAGCTGCCAGTGATGTCCCATAAAAATTGAGACAAAATAAACCACAGCGGTTAGAATCAATCCGCTAAAGAATACAAACAAAGGATTTTCTGCAAGTTTTTTCATTTTTTCATAATTTTAAATGGTGATGCAAAAATAATACAAACCATTGATATAAGGTGGCGTTGATGATAAAATTTTTTAATAAAATTGTAAAAAAATGCAATTATTTTGTAAATAACGCACTCTTCATTGACACTTTGTAATGGTTTTTCAATTCAGATTAAGATTTTCAAACCGGATAATTACACATAGCAGTATTTTTGCAGAAAAAATGTCATGATTACAAAACCCTATGGCGAATACAACATCAGCAACCTCATCACAGCCTATGTGAGTGGCAACACAAATAATTATGAGCTGCAAAGTGCTTTCAGTCATATAGACTTCAATGAGGATTACAGTGAGCAATTCGACCGCTACGACATTGAACACCAAGTGCCATTCTGCTGGTCGAGATTACAACTTTATGGAATCTTGATAAAGCTGCTCAAAGACATGAAGACTGGCAAACCTTTCGCCGACACTCCCAATTATGACAGCCGAGCTTTTGATAAACCATTCTCATTTGGCTACAACGTCCTGCTTGAAAACTACTCCGACCGATATGAGATTTGTGAGCGTATCATCAGGCATTTATGGAAAAACGAGCCGCTACTGAACATAAATCCGGAAAACACACCGTGGGGCTATGAAAAGTTTGCGGTATAAACAATATACGCAATCGCAGCCGCCCATATCACAATCCACAGAGGCACGACAATCCTGAACTTGGTATGTTTGGTCTTGTGTCTGAAGGTTTTGATGCCGAGCCAAGAACCCACACCGCCACCCAGTCTCGCCATCCAAAGCAGCACACTTTCCCTAATCCTGTACTGGTTTCGTATAGCCCTCCTCTTGTCAACGCCATACATCACAAAAGCTAAGACGTTGATTATGAGAAAGTAGTATGTTAAATAGACGGTCTGCATGGTTAAAAACTATTTACTATACACCATCCTCTGAAAATCGACTCCGAAGATATGTCTGTGGTCGGCAAGAGTGAAGCCCAATAATGTGTATAGGCTGATGAGCTTTGGCATATTGGCATCTACAACCAATGTAATTTTCTCATATCCCATATCAATACCTCTCTTAATAGCATCCTGTATCAAAGCTCGTCCTATACCACGTCCACGATATGAAGGCAACACGGCAAGAGTATCAAGGTAGTATTCTCCCGGACCAGTCTCTTGCTCGGAATTAGTGTCGAGTGTCATGATGTCAGGCCATAGCTCAGTGAATGTCCGATGGCGAAGGTCTTTATAAATTTCACCGGGATAGCTCAGAATCGAACCCACCACAACGCCATCTTCCTCCGCCACACGACTGTTTTTGTAGGTGTAAAGCAAGTCGCCACGTTCCTCGCATTCAGTAAGCCTCCGATAAATCTCTATGTTTTCGGGAATGTCGCTTTCAAAATCATAAAAATGCATCCCGGCCATCACACACTTGGCCAGAAACGTTGCATCAGAAGTTATGGCATCTCTGATTATCATAATTTTTTTGCAAAGATAGGAAAAAACGAGTAATTTTGCATTTGTGAATAAATGAATGAGATATGACCAATAAACGTGTAATAGGTATTGGCGAAACAGTGTTGGACATCCTTTTTAAGAACGACCAGCCGCAGAAGGCAGTTCCGGGTGGATCAACATTCAACAGCATAGTATCGCTCGGACGTGCCGGGGTATCGTGTGCTATGGTGACTGATGTTGGCGGTGACCATATTGGCGATATTATCTGCAATTATTTGAAAGACAACGGAGTATCATCTGAATACGTATGCCGTCACGATAATGTCAAATCTCATATCACATTAGCATTCCTTGATGAGAACAATGATGCCCAGTATGTGTTTTACAAAGACCATACTTCGGTCTCATTGGATAGCAAGTTGCCCAATATTTGCAAGGATGATGTTGTGCTTTTCGGTTCATTCTTTGCAATAAACCCTGTCATTCGTCCTGTTGTTGGCGGTCTACTTCGTGATGCCAGAAAAGTTGGGGCATGGCTATATTATGATGTCAACTTCCGCAAAAATCATATCGCAGAATTGCCTGATATACTTCCAAACATTGAGGAGAATATGGCTCTTGCTGATGTGGTGCGTGGCTCGATGGAAGATTTTGGATATATGTATGACTTGCACAACGGAGAAGCCATCTATGAAAGGGTGAGCCGTTACTGCAACACATTGATTCTTACTGACGGAGCAAATATGATAAGGGTTTATACTCCAGATAATTGTGAAACATATTCGGTGCAGCAAATTGAGACAGTCAGTACTGTAGGTGCTGGCGACAATTTCAATGCCGGATATATCTATGCCATGCTGTACGGTTCAGAAGATCAAACCTCTCGTATAGCTATGGCTCAACGCTGGAGTCAGGATGTGTGCCGTCAGATAGGGAATAACATCAGCGACGAATTGGTGAAGATGCTCAAAAACAAATAAACATGAAACAATCACCTATCATCGGCGTTACACCACTTTGGGATTCGGAGCGCAAGAGCCTTTGGATGCTGCCTGATTATTTGGACGGTATCAAAGCCGCTGGAGGTGTCCCTGTAATCCTACCTATTGAAATGTCAGAAGAGGACGCAGATCGTATCATTGAAGCTTGTGACGGATTCCTTTTTACTGGCGGTCAGGATGTCGCTTCATGCCCTGAGCGAGATAATCCGGAAACGTTATTGTTGTCGAAAGCGCTCCAAGCCGACAAACCTATACTCGGAATCTGTCGTGGCCTTCAGTTTCTCAACGTGTTTTTAGGCGGCACACTTTGGCAAGATCTTCCATCAGAACATCCGTCGGAAATAGTTCACCGTCAAGCAAAACCATACGGCAACCCTACACACAAAGTCACGTTGAGTGGAGAACTTAGAGTATTGTTAGACAAAGACATCCTTGAAGTAAATACCTTACACCACCAAGCCATAAAAGATCTGGCTAATGGCTTGACCCCGATGGCTGTTGCTCCAGACGGTATTATTGAAGCGGTACGGATGGAGAATAAGCGTTTCGTCTGGGCGGTTCAATGGCACCCGGAGTATATGTTCACAACGGATAAAAACAGCATGAAAATATTTAAATATTTTGTTAATTTTGCAGTCGCTTACTGGAAGGAGTCGCCGAGATAGTCTTGCAGCCCTCATTTAAGCTTCATTTTATCGCTATGAATCGGATTCCTTCAAGAACAAAGGCACTGGTTGGCATCAGTTTCCGTGAGTTTTCAAAGTATGCCCTGCCAAGCATAGTCGGGATGCTCATCGTGGGCTTACAGACCATCATCGACGGCCTCTTTGTAGGTCGTGGCGTAGGTGCAGCGGGCTTGGCAGCAGTCAACATTTCCATGCCGCTTATCAGTTCCATGCTGAGTGTTGCTATCATGATCATCTCGGGCGGCATTGTCATCACGGGTATCGCCAAGGGGCAGGGCGACAACGAGCGTGTGAAAGGCTTTACTTCGCTCACCTTTTTCACCTTGCTTGTTACCATAGCCATACTTTCCCTTATGGTGGCCCTATTCCTTAGGCCGCTTTGTTATTTCCTCGGCAGCAATGAAGAGGTATATCCTTTTGTGCGACAATATCTTGGTATTATCGGAATCGGATTTATTTTCTATTGTATCCCAAATTTCACCGAGGCTTTTACACGACTGAACGGCCGTCCAAACATGGTGTTTGTGAGTGGTTTGATTTGTTGTGTGGTCAACGTAGTACTGGACTATTTCTTTGTGATTCGTTTCAACTGGGGTGTGTCTGGTGCGGCGGTGGCCACCAGTATCGCCAATACAACGGCGGCTTTGGTGTTGCTCCCCAATGTGCGTTTCGGGAAGGTCAAGGGTGGTTTTAAGGAAGTCAGGAAAATGTTTTTCAACGGCTCGTCGGAGATGCTGACTTCGGTGTCGGCAGCGGTGACCACCTATATCTTCAATCTTGTGTTGATGCGCGAAATCGGCACGAAAGGCGTGGCGGCATTCACCATCGTCTGTTATCTTAATTTCATTGTTAACATGTCGATTTTCGGACTATCGCAAGCCATGTATCCCTTAGTGTCGTTTAGCGTCGGTGCGAAAGATATTAGGAAAATCAAGTCGTTGTTGGCCAATGCTTTGCTTCTTGGCGGTGGTATAGGCATCGGGGTGTATTTGCTTGTCTTGGTATCGAAGCACGGCATCGCCACCGCATTCAGCAATGGCGACATGGAATTGCAAGCTCTGACCACGGTCGCCACTACTTACGTCACATTGCATTATCTGGTATCGTTCGTCAATATTGTGGCTTGCAGCTTCCATACGGCTATCGAGCGGCCTCTCGAGTCGGTAATCATCGCCCTATGCCGAAGCATAGTGTTCGTGTTGTTACCCATGTTTGTGCTTACGCCTGTCATCGGTCAGACTGGCATTTGGCTCAGCATGCCCATCGCCGAGGTGATGACGTTGCTGATTAGTGTGCCGTTGACTGCGGTCTCATTGCGACGATTGCGCCACAGAAATTAGAAAAATTTGTAATTTTGCATCATTCAATAAAACAGACAACTATGACAGATTTCAGACCTATGAGGCGCATTCGGCAACTTCTCAATGATGAAGAGGCCAAGAAAATTCTCGCTAACGGCACACATGGTGTGTTGGCGGTTTCTGGAGACGACGACTACCCTTACGCCGTCCCGTTGAGCTATGTGTATGCCAATGGTAGCCTGTATTTCCATTCAGCCGTTCAAGGACATAAGGTGGATGCGCTACGACGCAATCCTAAGGTTTCGTTTTGTGTGGTGGAACGTGACGAAATCCGTCCGGCGGAATACACCACCTACTTCCGCAGTGTGATAGCCTTCGGGCATGTAACCATCCTCGAAAGCGACGAAGAGAAGATGGCTGCGTTGCGCCAGATTGGTGAGCGTTACCATCCAGGCCATCCCGCCGATGCGCAGCATGAGGCGGAAAAAAGCCTGAGCCGGGTCCTCGTCCTCCGTATGGAAATAGACCACCTCACGGGCAAACAGGCGATAGAATTGGTGAACAAAGCAGCGCATGCATTATGAACATCGAGGACTACCGTGATTTCTGCATTTACACGGAATTCTTACGAAATTGTAAAAGCGAAATATACAAAGAAAAAACATAAATGAAAAAACTATTACTAATCGCCTCCATGCTCCTGATAGCATTGGCAGGCTGTAAAGAAACACCTATGAACACTGAACTCAAACCATTCGACGTACAGAAGGACTTTGCCGACAACGGCTTCACTTTCTTCACCAAAAACCTCATCCTCTGCTCTGGCGACACCACCGAGAACAACGCCATGACGATAGGTTGGGGAAGCATCGGAAACTATATCGGCCATGACCGCCCGACGGTCACGGTCTATGTAGCTCCTGCCCGCTACACATGGGAGTTCATGGAGCGTCACGGTCGTTTTACCATCATGGAGTTCGAAAATCCTGAAGTTTGGAGATATATGGGCCGTAACAGTGGCCGCGACGGTGACAAAGCCGCTGCACTTGGACTTCATACCGCTTACACAGAAAACGGCACTCCATATTACGAAGAAGCCAAACTCGTGATTGAGTGTGAGATTATGACATCATGGCACCAGAACGGGAACGATTTCCGCAATGCCACACCTAAGGACTGGTACGCCGACTTCGATGCAGGGATTCATACGGTTTATATCGGTGAGGTTATTGGGGCATGGAGGAGATAAGCATCGACACCACCAACCTTTGCTCTCATTTGCAGAGAAAGCTGTTTGAAGAAGATGGAGTGTATCATCGTCTTTGGCTGGCTATGCAAGATGATCCGGAACTGACAGCTGTGGTTCGTTCACGTCAGCTTCATATTTATCGCAACGGCAAGAAAATATTGGTGCTTGCAGGAAAATCGGCTCCTAAAATCATTAGGGAAGATAGGATCACTGAATTTGCCTTTGCTTACTTTAAATAAGCCCTGATGATTCTGACATCTTCAACAGGCCTGTCGTTGGTGTCGGTGGCAACTTGCTGGATAGCGTCAACCACATCAAGGCCTGAGACCACTTCGCCAAAGACTGTATATTGGCCGTCGAGATGCGGTGTCCCTCCTACCGTCTTATACGCTTCACGCATCTCGGATGTCAGTTTCACCCTGCCGTTTGTATATTTGTCGATACGGCCCTGTACTCTATCCAATTCCTCATCGCTGAAGACTTTCCCCCATACGATATAAAACTGCATTGCGGAGCTGCGCTGTTCGGGATTCACATCATCTCCCTCACGTGCTGCCGCCAACGTTCCGCGACGATGGAATATGCCTTCATCGAGCCTGAACTCAGCCGGGATGGTATAAGGCAGGTCACCATCTCCAAGCAAAACGCCTGGTTCGGCATATTTCGAGTCGGGATCGCCGCCCTGAATCATGAAGTTCTTTATGACGCGGTGGAAAAGCAACGAATCGTATGCGCCTTCCTCCACCAGGTTTTTAAAGTTGTCGCGATGCAGCGGCGTGGCATCGTAAAGCTTCAGTTCAATATCGCCTTTTGTGGTCTCCATAACCACCCGGGGTTCCTTTTTCTTACAAGAAGCCACCAGCGTTATCATGACGGCGACTGCAATAATTGCAAAAATGTTTTTCATATTAAATTCTAATAATATTCTGCAAAAATACAAAAAAATCCATATTTTTGCAGAATATTATGAAAACGAGGATCGCATATATTTTCTTATGTGTTTTAATGCAGATGTCGGCATTTGCGCAGACAAAACCGTCATCGATGCGAAAAAACGAAATCAAGGTGGCACTGCTCTCGTTGGCAAGCGGTACCTCGAAGGTCACTTACGAGCGGTTAGTACGTGATTATCAAAGCATTGAGTTTACTTTTGGTGTCATCGGCTGGGGCTTCGACAAACTGAAAGACAGCAATCCTGAAGGTACCGCATGGCGTATGGCTTATAAGTTCATCTTCCCCAACAAACACAACGCCAACAACCAGATGTGCGGTTTTTACGTCAAGCCGGAGATGTGTTATTCGACTTACCATTACAATCATCCCGACGAAGGAAGGCTTAATGTTGACCGGGTGGCTTTGATGGGGGTGTTGGGTTACGACTGGGTGTTGCGATGGTTTGTGCTCGATGTCTATGGCGGTCTCGGATTGGCTTGCGGCAACAGCAACCACAACAACTACCACCACGGCTTCATCGGGTTGAGTCCCGACAGCCCTACAGCGTTCACGGCAGGCTTCAGGGTCGGCATGGCGTTTTGATTCTCCCTGTTTTTTGTTTGACACCTCATTTTTCATCCCTAAAAATAATTATCGCAAAGACGAAAAATCCCTAAAAATGGTGACCTTGGCACTTTGTGATGTGAAGTAATTTCGCACCATGAATTATAAGGTTAATTTTTAGGTAATGAAAAAGTTTTTATTGTCATTTTTCGCTTTCACCGCTTTACTTTCTTTTTCCTTAACGGAAGATTTAAAAGCTGCTGAAAACGACACTATCCCTACTGAAAATCAAAAGGTTACAAAATCAAGGCTGACAATCGGAGGCTACGGTGAAGCTGTTTACACCCGCACTTTTTACAGTGATAACATGTTTCGTTATTCGCATCCCGACCGTTATAAAGACGCTCCGGGTTATGGCAGAGTCGACCTGCCTCATGTGGTCATCTTTTTAGGCTATGACTTCGGTCACGGCTGGACGATGGGCAGCGAGATAGAGTTTGAGCATGGCGGCAATGAAGTCGCAGTGGAGATAGAAGCGGAGGAAACTGGTGAATTTGAACATGAGATCGAGCGTGGCGGCGAGGTCGCCCTCGAGCAGTTCTGGATTCAGAAATCGTTTTCCAAGTCGCTGAATATCAGGATGGGACACATCATAGTGCCTGTCGGGCAGACCAACAACGCCCATCTCCCGACGGAGTTTTTCACATGCTACCGTCCGGAAGGCGAGCTCACCATCATGCCTAACACTTGGCATGAGACGGGTGTCAGTATCTGGGGCAAAATCGGGAAATGGCGTTACGAAGCCGTCGTGGTGCCAGGGTTGAATTCTAATATGTTCAACAATGCCAACTGGGTGAAAAACGGTTGTGCATCACCGTATGAGTTTAAGGTGGCTAACAAACTCGCAGGCGCCTTGCGCATTGACAATTACTCGATTAAGAATCTGCATATCGGCGTGAGCGGCTACATCGGCAACTCGTTCAACAACGACATAGTCACAAACGAAGCCGATAAATATAAGAATGTGAAAGGTACCGTACTCATAGGCACTGCCGAGTTCGATTACAAAGCCAACGGCCTTATTATAAGAGGTAACTTCGACTACGGTCATCTCAACGATGCCGACGTCATCTCGGCTTATAACAAAAATCAGAACCATCAGAGTTTCTCGCCTTATCCGCGATCACTCGTCGGAGAAGAGGCGGTGGCAATAGGCGGTGAAGTCGGCTATGACATCTTCCATGGCATGAAGCGGACAGGCGAACACCAGCTTTTCGTCTTCGGCAGATATGACTACTACGACAGCTACATCCCTTACGCCTCGGCAATCACCATGTACGACTGGACAGAACGTCATGTGATGACCCTGGGCCTGAACTATTATCCTATCAAACAGGTGGTTGTGAAAGCTGAATTCTCAGAAAGATTTCTGAAAAAACAATACAACAACGAGCCGATGATTTCATTTGGCGTCGCTTACAGTGGATTTTTTAACAAATAATTAATACAATGAACAAATTTTTTAAAACCGCGATGCTCATGACAGCCGCAGTGCTCATGGCATTCACATTCAACTCATGCAAAAAGAGTAAATCAGATCCAGAACCTGCAACAGACACTGACGCTGTCAAGACGGCTATCATCGGCCAGTTTTTGGACCACACTGTGGCTCCGACCTACACCAAGCTTGCGAGCTACACCGACCAGCTTGTCGACAACCTTAAGACATTGAAAGCCGGCATGACCCAGGCTAATGTCAACACGGCATGTGTCACTTTCCTCGAGGCCCGCAAATGGTGGGAGATGAGCGAGGCGTTTCTCTTTGGTGCCGCTTCCGACTTCGGCATCGACCCGCACATCGACTCATGGCCGCTCGATGAAGACGCTTTCAACAACCTCATGGCAAGTCCAAGCATGATTGCTGCATTGGATTCTGAAGACGGCGACATCATCGCTGGCGAACAGCTCGGCAACGCCCTCCTCGGATTCCATGGCATCGAATACGTGCTCTTCCGTGACGGTCAGCCAAGAAACGTAGCTGATCTCACCAACGACGATATGATTTACGCTGTGGCAGTGTCTGGTGACCTTCGCAACCGCTGTTTCCAACTCGAAGTGAGCTGGCTCGGCGACAACGCTCCGGCATCACACGTTGCTTTGATGGAAGAACTCGAGTTCAACACAACTGTCAACGGTGGTGACTTCAGCTATAGCGAGAACATGCAGAACGCCGGCAAGGCTGGAAGTACCTATGTGACACTTACTCAGGCACTTCAGGCTATTCTCGACGGCAGCATCGACATCTCTGACGAGGTTGGCACATCAAAAATCGGCAAGCCGCACACCGGCGAGGACCCTACATACGTCGAATCGCCTTACAGCCAGAAGTCGATCATCGATTTCTACGACAACATCACCTCTATCAAAAACTCATACATGGGTGGCAACGAAGGCGAGCGTGATGAGAACAAGTCGATGCATGCATACGTCAAGAACGTCAACGCTGATTTGGATTCCAGAATCGTTGCCGCTATCGACAACGCTCTTGTTAAAATCAATCACATGGCTGCTCCTTTCGTGAATCACTACGCAGATCCGAGTGCAGGCGAGGCTATGGAAGCTTGCCAGGAGTTGTCGGATGTGCTCGCTGAAGCCAAAGACGCCATTAAAGACATATAATTTTAAAAGATATCCATTTCTAAACTAATTATAATATGTTTAAACTCAGTCAATTAACAACTTTTGCTGCAGCTGGTTTGTTGGTCTTGGGGCTGGCTTCCTGTAAGAAGGAAAACAAGACAAACAACCCAACCCCGACGCCACCTGCACCTGCTGTTGTGGAGGGCACTTATGCCGGCGGTGAGTTGGGCACCACGTTCAACAACACTCAGTCGGCTTACGAAGACCCCACTCCTGCCACTGTGCAAGCCGGAATGACTGCACAGTTCAAGTACGGCGAGTATTTCTTCGAGCGCACCTACACACAGAACAACGAGCCGTTTAACGGTTTGGGACCTCTTTACATCCGCAGCTCGTGCATCGCCTGTCATCCGGGCTATGGTCACGGGATGCGCATGAACCGCTACCGCGCCGACGACTGGGGCAACGGTTATCTGCTGGTGTTCACCGACAGAAACGACACCTACCTCAGCTCGTACACAGGCATGCCTCAGACCAAGGCCGTCGCGCCTTTCAAGGCTCCTCTCGACGAGACGAAGATCCAGATCAGCTGGCTTAACTACACCGATGAGTGGGGTAACCAGTTTGCTGACGGCGAGACGTACAACCTCACATATCCGGAGGTTTACATCCCTGAAGACGCCTTCTATGTGCCTCTCGAAGTGGGTGGCAACCCTATTCCTTACAGCGATTTCGTATGTCGTCTTGAGTCGACCATCGGCATCTACGGCACCGGCCTGATCGACGCCATCCCCGATGACTCGTTGAAGGCTCAGTATCAGAAGGAGTTCAACGACGGTTACATGCAGAACGGCATCAACCCTGCGATGTGGGCCGGCAACGACTGGGCTCCTACAGGCTTGTACGGCAACACCAACCACCCGAAGCGTTACACTTACGCTCTCACACGTGGTCCGCTGCAGGACGCTCCAGGTGCCAACGCCATCTGGAACATCACCAATGTGACGCACCGCACCAAGATGGGACATTACATGACAGGTGCCTACGCCTTGAAAGCCTCAAAAGACCCTGACGTCCAGGCGGAGTTCTATAGCTATTTCCCGCAGTACAACCTTACGGGAAATGTGGAAAACGACATCTACAACTACCTCATGATGAACGACCAGATTCCTGATTCGATGAAGGTCCCTGAGATGAAAGACGAAGACTATGTCAACTTCATGGTGTGGCATCGTGGCTTGGCTGTTCCGGCAGCCCGCAACCTCGATGACCCTGAGGTGCAGCGTGGTCGTGAGCTCTTCACCAGCTTAGGCTGTGCCTACTGTCACCGTCCTTCGTGGGAGACAGGCGACGACATCTTCACTGACCCGGCAGGTTTCTTCGAGACTGCTGACGTACGTTTGCCGCGTTATCCACACCAGAAGATCTGGCCTTACAGCGACTATATCCAGCACAAGCTCCACATGGAGAACGACATCCGTACAGGATGGTGTCGCACCACGCCTCTCTGGGGCCGCGGACTCTCGGCGATATGCACGGGCTCAAGCGACAGAATGCATGACTGCCGTGCACAAACCGTAATCGAGGCTATCATGTGGCACGGAAACATACAGAGCGATGCACGCCGCACAGTGGAGAAATTCCGCGAGCTGTCGAAAGCCGACAGAGACGCCGTCGTGAAATTTATTGAAGCGATTTAAATAAAAAAACATTAATTTTGCGGATTCGCAGAGACGCGCCTTGGCGCGTCTCTGCGAACCGTAACATTCATTTAAAACATTGGCTCAATGAAAAACAACAAAACATCCTTGACAATCTGGATTTTAACCATTATCGTATTGACTATCAGCACATTAGTAAAAACACCGTTTTACGACAAATGGTGGTTTGTGGCACTTCTTTTCGTGTTCGCAGCAATGTTTCTTATCAACATTTTTAAAGAAAAAATCTGGAAAAATCCAGCGGTCTTCGGTGTTCACGTCTCTGTCCTGCTGATACTTCTCGGCGGCTTACTGACATTCACCACAAGCCAAAACGGAAACGTACATCTTACTGAAAATGAGCCTGTTAACACCTTTTCAGTCGGTGAAAACCAAGTCCAAATGCCATTTTATGTAAACCTGAAAAAATTTGATGTTGTCTACTATCCAGGCACCATGTCGCATGCCGATTACGTGTCGTATGTGGAGCTTTCCGACAACGGCAGCATCCTCAAAGAAGATATTATTTCGATGAATAACATCATGAAATACAACAGCTTCCGTTTCTTCAACGAAGACTTCGACGAAGACCTGAAAGGCTGCACCCTCACCGTACAGCACGACCCCTGGGGCATACTTGTCACCTATATCGGCTATGTCTTATTTATAATCTCGATGCTTGTCATTTTTGTTAAAAAAATAACGAAAAAATCGGTGTCGAATCCGATGAAAGGCTTATCTATCTTATTGATAATGATGATGATGGGCTCTGTCGCCAATGCTGGTGAGCTGAGGACTTTACCCAAAGACGTGGCTGCCGAGTTGGGTGACATCTACATCTACAACAGCGGCAGAATCGCCCCGATGCAGACCTTCGCGAAGGATTTCGCCTGCAAGCTGTACGGCAAACCTACTTACCAAGGCTACACCTCAGAGCAGGTCCTCGCCGGCTGGATGTTCTACCCTGCATATTGGAAAGGCACCGAGCGTCAGAAGAGTAAGCGCGACGAGATAAAACATCTGGTCGAGTCGTTCCAAACGGGTGCGATGATGAAGATTTTCCCTTGCCAGATGCCCGACGGCACCGTGAAATGGTTCAGCCCTAACGACAACCTTCCGGAAAACCTGAGCGAAGACGAGTGGGTGTTTGTCAGAAAATCAATGAGTTACCTCAACGAACTTGTTGTCAAACAAGACTATGCGACATTTGCGGAGACACTTAAAAAAATCAAGGCATACCAGAAGAAAAACGCTGTCGCCGCTGATGGTACGACCTCTTTGCCGTCGGATTTCCGCTTCAAAACGGAGAAAATCTACAACAGCTGGTCGAAATACAATTACGTGGCTTATTTCTCGCTGTTTTTCGGAATAGTGTTCTTTGTGCTTTACTGTGTGTTCACAGCCATCGGAAAACAAGCTCCAAAATCGATCGCAAACATCTCATTATCAATAAATTGGATAATCTTTGCCTTCCTGACATTTTTGATAATCTTGCGTTGGATTGTGGCAGGACACATCCCGTTGGCGAGAAGTGCCGAGACGCAGCATTTCATGGCGTGGGTGTCGCTGCTCATCGCGGGTGTCATGGCCTTGAAGCAAAACGGCATGGTCAACACCGTCGCCACCGGCTTGATTGTCAGCGGCTTGATGATGCTTGTCTCGGTGATGAGCTCGGCTAACCCGAAGATCACCCCTCTGATGCCGGTGCTCTCGTCGCCGTTGCTCGGACTGCATGTCGCAATCATCATGGTAGCATACGCCTTGCTCGCCTTCATGTTGATAAACGGGTTGGCGGCTGTGATTGTCAGAATCTGCAACAAGAACTCGCAGCTTGAAATCGAGCGCATGGCGGAGGTGTCGCGTGGCATGCTTTTCCCTGCGGTGATGTGTCTCGCCTTCGGCATCATTATTGGCTCGGTGTGGGCAAACATCTCATGGGGCAACTACTGGGCATGGGATCCGAAAGAGACATGGTCGCTGATAACGCTGATGATTTATGCCACGGCGCTGTTCAAAGACATGGCTCCAGGCTTGCAGAAGCCTCTTAACTTCCACATTTTCAATATCTTGGCATTCTTAAGCGTCCTCATGACCTACTTCGGCGTAAATCTTCTTGGCGGGATGCACGCATATTGATAAATTTTTTGTACCTTTGCAGCCGCTTTGGAAAAGGGAATGCCGTGAAAATCGGCAACAGTACCCGCTGCTGTAAGCCCGACGTAACGGCCTGTCAATCAAGCCACTGTCGAGAGATGGGAAGGCGACAGGCTCGGGCGAGTCAGAAGACCTGCCAGGCGACATAGTTAAATTTATTTCGGGATTAAAATTAAATTATCATGAAAAAGTGTTTCTTTCTAACACTGTCGCTTCTGTTTGCGACAGTCGTAAATGCCCAATTGTCGGGCACTTACAGCATCAGCAGTAATTCTTCCTCAAACCCGGACTTCACGTCGTTGAGCGCTGCAGCAACGGCCTTGGAAGCTGGCGTTTTGGGACAGGTGGTTTTCGAAATAGCACCTGGCACGTATGAAGAATACGTCACCATCAACGAGATTAGCGGGGCATCGGCAACAAACCGCGTCATCTTCAGAGGCATGGGAGGCGACAACCAACAAGTGGTTATCACCAGCAACGCCGGCTACACCGACAACAGCACCATCAAACTCAACGGCACCGACTACATCACCTTTGAGAACATGACGGTGACATCGACATCTGCCAACAAGGCAAGATTATTAGTGACTGACGGTCAGACCGACTACAACCATTTTTATAATATGCGTTTCGTCGGAGCTGTGTCAAATAATAGCCTCGACGGCGACAAGAACCTCGTTTATTACACCAGTGGCGAATGGGTCTGCCACGACAACGAGTTCGTGGGATGCCACTTCGAAAACGGCTACATAGCCCTTTATTATCAAGGTAAAAACATTTACACACTCAACGACGGAGTGTTAGTCGAAAACTGCACCTTCCTTAACCAGTCGTTCAAAGGGATATACATCAGTTTCACCGACCATGCGATAATACGCGGCAACACCGTGACAAACCACACACACGATGTCTTGACCAACTATCATGCTATTGACTTGTTACGTATCCGCTACAACAGCATCATCGAAAACAACGTGATGAACGTGACGAGAAACTCCAACTACACCACCGTTTTTGAGACACGTCCGGCGATGGGAACAGCGACAGAGCCTGTCATCATCAGAAACAACATCATCAATCTTGTTTGCAACGTCAACAGCAGCTACTGCGTCGATTTGGATGACAGCAACAGCGAATATGTCTATTTCGTCAACAACACCGTGAAATGCAGCGGCTCCAGCAACTGCGGCAGCATTTTCGTGGAGAAAAACTGGCAGAACCTGCATATCTACAACAACTTGATTGTCAATGAATGCAGCGGCTACGTCTTCCGTTTCGGTGTTGACGCTGACAACCGTTTCTGCGACTACAACCGTGTGTCGTTCAGCGGAAGCTACTTTGGCAGACTCGGTAGCAACGACTATGCCACTCTGAGTGACTGGACCTCTGCCACAGGCTTCGACGCACACTCGGCAGTTTGCACACCACAGTTTGTCGGCACCAGCGACCTCCACATCACGAGCGCTGACGGTCTGACTGTCGCCAATCCGCTTTCATACGTGACAAAGGACATCGACGACCAGAACCGTTCGGCGACGGCGCCATGCGCCGGCGCCGACGAACTGGCAAGCGGTGCTAACTTGCCTCCTGTCGTCGCCAACCCTGTTTCAAACATCGTTTTCGAATCATATCCGGCAAGCCAGACCGTCGACCTGACAAACACCTTCAACGACCCCGACGACCCGAACACCGGCATCGTGATAACTGTGACATCGAACAGCAACCCTTCGCTCGTCTCTACAACTCTCAACAACCGCAATCTGACGGTGACACGTCTCGTGGCAACCAGCGGGATAGCCACCATCACTTTGAATGCCGATAGCGCCGGACAGTCCGTGCAGACAAGCTTCACGGTAGAATGCCTCGCCGAAGACCTGCCTCCTGTCGTGGCAAACCAGCTGGATCCTATCAACTTCACAGAGTATCCGCAGACATTTAATTTCGACCTCAGCAACACCTTCGACGACCCCGACAACAACAACGAGTTCATCGAGATCACGGTGCAGAGCTGTCCTTCGGAAATCACCGCTACAATTGATTGGAGCGACGTGCTCTGGGTGACGAGAACCACCTCCAACGCCTTCACCAACAAGACCTTGGTGATCCGTGCCACCAGCAACGGCAAACATGTCGACATGAACGTCAGCGTCTCAGGCAACGACGTGACAGTGGTTGTGGGCACCGCCACCTTCGATGATGTGACATTAGGTGCCAACGGCTACTGGCAAGGTGAGTCGGGCGACAACGAGATGTTCAGCGGCGGCTGGTTCTTCACCAACTATTACATGCCTGAATACTCGTTCTGGGGCGGCTTCACTGCTTCTAACCATACCGACATGTCGCAAAGCGGCTTGAGCGCACAGTATACCGCCGCCACCGGTGCCGGCTACGACGGCTCGACACAATACGGAGTGGCATATTGCATGGGCGTCCAGACCGATGTCTATGCCGCTGACGGCATCGCACATACCGTGACAGGATGCTACGTCACCAACAACCTCTGGGCTTACCAGAACATGCACGACGGCGACGCCACCGCGACAGCTTTCGGCGGTCCTACAGGCAACGACCCTGACTGGTTCAAACTCACCGCGACAGGTAAAAACGCCAACGGTCAGACAGTGGGAACAGCCGAGTTCTATCTCGCTGACTATCGTTTTGCAAACAACGACGATGACTATATCCTGAATACCTGGGAATGGTTCGACCTCAGCACTCTCGGCGCCGTCCACACCATCTCTTTCAGCCTCTCTTCATCGAAAAACAACAGCGGCGGCATGATCACACCGGCTTATTTCTGCATCGAGAACTTCAACGGGACGGCTCCTACTCCACCACAAGATGAGCCGCCTTACTTGATTAATCCGATTGACGATGTAGTCTTTAATTCTTATCCAGAGACAATAGCGATATATCTTGCCACCTACGTGACCGACCCTGACGATGACGACGATTTGATTGAATATAGCATCCTTTCAAATTCAAATACCGATGAACTCGATGCTCACATGAACGGCAAGATGCTCAATATGACACGTCGTTCGAGAGAAGGAAGCACAGCACAACTCGTTATACGTGCCACCAGCGACGGTCAATACCTCGATTTTGATATCAATGTCATTATAAAATCAGTGCCGGATGGCGTTGAAGAAAATGACGCTGCATCAATCTCGGTGTACCCGAATCCTGCTCATGATTATATTCGCATAGATACACAATCAATCGCACCTGTACAACGCGTTGATATTTACAACAGCACAGGACAAATGGTGCTATCTACAACCGAAACGGAAATCAGTGTGAGCACATTGCCTCAAGGCGTTTATTTCATCTCTGTTTTCACAGAAAATCAGAAGTTTGTTGAAAGAATCGTAATTAAATAAGATTATCATGAGAAAGCAATATCAAGCAGTATCACCAGCTGATGCTGTTAAAGTTATAAAATCAGGTGACCACGTACATATCAGCTCAGTGTCGAGTGTGCCACAATGTCTGGTGAAAGCCTTATGCGACCGTGGTCGTGCCGGTGAGCTGAAAAACGTTTACATCCATCATCTTCACACCGAAGGTGCCGCACCATACGTCAACCCGGAGTTTGAGGGTATCTTCCAGCATAACGCCTTCTTCGTCGGCGCCAACGTCCGCGAAAGCGTGCAGAAAGGTCTGGCAGACTATATCCCGGTGTTCCTCGGAGAGACCTCGAAGCTCTACCGTGAGAAATACATAAAATGCAATGTCGCCATGATCCAGGTGTGCCCACCAGACAAGTTCGGCTACGTGTCGTTGGGTTCGTCTGTCGACGCCACCCTGGCAGCCATGGAGAATGCCGAGTTCGTCATCGCGGTGGTCAACAAGCACGTGCCGCGTACCTTTGGCGACGCCTTGGTACATATCAGCCGTATCAACGTCTTTGTCGAAGACGACACTCCTTTGCTCACCGTCGATATGCCTGAGCCGAATCAGGTGGAGAAGACCATCGGCCGTTATTGCGCTGAGCTCATCGAAGACGGCGCCTGCCTCCAAATGGGTATAGGCTCAATACCTAACGCCATCTTATCGTGCCTCCACAACCATAAAAACCTCGGCATTCACACAGAGATGTTTTCGGATGGCATCCTCCCGCTGGTGAAAAAAGGCGTCATCACCGGTGACAACAAAAGGTTGGACAAGGGCAAGATCGTCTCCACCTTTGTGATGGGTTCGAAGAAGATTTATGACTTCATCGACGGCAACCACGAGGTGCTATTGAAAGACGTGGAATACACCAACGACCCGTTCATCATCGCTCAGCAGCCTAAGATGACATCTATCAACTCGGCCATTCAGATCGACCTCTCGGGTCAGGTGTGCGCCGACTCACTCGGTGAGCGCATCTATTCCGGCGTGGGCGGTCAGATCGACTATGTCTACGGCTCGTCGCGCGCTGAGGGCGGCAAGGCTATTATTGCTATGCCTTCCACGACGAAAAAAGGCATCAACAAGATTGTGCCGGCCTTGGATCTGGGCTCGGGCGCTGTCACCACGCGTAACCATATCCATTGGTTTATCACGGAATACGGTGCGGTGAACCTCTACGGTCGCTCGCTGCAGGAACGCGCTCGCCTCATCATCTCCGTCGCTCATCCGAAATACCAGGAAGAGCTCGACGAGGCAGCATTCAAGAGATTCGGCCCACATTATCATTATATTTGCAGAAATATGTAAATCATCCCGTCATTTCGACTGAAGCGAAGCGAAATGGAGAAATCTCATTTTACAGAAGATTTCTCCGCTCCCTTCGGTCGGTCGAAATGACGAAAAACTAGTAAAAATGATCAACTTTGTAGAAATCTTCAGTGTATTTTTCGTGATGGCGGCCATCATCGACATCTTCGGCTCCATCCCGATCTTCGTGAGCATGAAAGAACAGAATAAAGTCATCAAGGCGGGCCCTGCCTGCCTTGTGGCTTTGGCTTTGTTTCTGGCGTTTTTCTTCGCCGGCGACGGACTGTTGAGGCTTTTCGGCATCGACTCCGCATCGTTTGCAGTGGCGGGTTCGTTCGTGCTATTCGTGCTTGCTGTCGAGATGATTCTCGGTCGCGAGATCATCAAAAACGAGAATAACAGCAGTGGTGCCAGCATAGTGCCGGTGGCGTTTCCGCTGATAGCCGGTCCGGGTGCCCTGACAGGTCTCCTTTCACTGCGCGCCGACTATGCCATCATCAACATCCTCATCGGATTGCTGATCAACATAGTACTTGATTTCATAGTGATTCGTTATCTCGACAAAATCCAGAATTTGCTGGGACAGAACTTCATTTTCATTTTAAGAAAATTCTTCGGCGTGATATTGCTGGCAATAGCTGTCAACATGTTCGTCAACAACATCATGGTGATTATCGCGAAGGTCAACTGAGTTATTTCCTCTTGAATTTTTTCAATAAATGTAAAACTGATTGCAAAAGTGGAAGGCTTCACAGCATCTACTTGGGGCGAGCATCCGGATTACGATGTCCGGGTGAGCGGCCTCGCTTCCGGCATTTATACCGTCAAAGCTGAATATTTTACTATAAGATTTGTGAAAGGTAAATAAATTATTAAGGATTTGCGGTTGTAGTTAAAAAATACGTATTTTTGCAGCCCTAACCATAATAATTTATCTATGAAAAGAAAATCTATTTTTGTTTTGCTGCTTATGCTATGCGCATTGACAGGCTTTGCGCAGAAAATCCTTCTTGAAACCCAATGGAATCAGGAATATCCATACAACATTCTTTGTCCGGCAGACCCGTTGAAGAACTACGCTCACAGTTATACGGGCTGTCCAGCCACTGCTATGGGACAGATTATCAATTATTTAGGCACGACACAAGATACCCGTTTCGACGATGGAGATGATTATTTATCAAATTACGCCGGCAGGCAATTCCACATCGACGATGATTGGGAGACATATCTTTTTCCGTCATTCCCGCAGCTCAACACCATGTTGGATTCTGTCGACGCCACGTTCCAGCGTGGTGAGCAGCTCTCCGACACTTTGGTCGCAGCAGTGATCTTCGCTTGCGGCGTAGCATGCACGGAGGTCTTCACCGCAGATCCTTCATACGGCTCAGGCACCTTTAACGTTGGCCAGGCGTATGCCGCATACCAGCGTTTCGGTTTCACCGACTGCGTGCTGTATACTGAAGCCAGCGACGAGATGTACGCCACCTTGATTTCCAACTTAGAGAACGGTTATCCTGCCCATCTGGCAGTTGTAAACAACACAGTAACATCAGGCCACAACGTCGTTGTCGACGGCTATCGTGAATCGGATGGCAAGTTCCACGTCAACTTCGGCTGGGGCGGCTACTTTGATAACTGGTACAACATCCCTGACATGGGCGGTTTCCATTACGGATGGACAAAGATTGAAGGCATCATCCTGAATATCATTCCAAAGAATGACGATGTCAAAGAAGTCGCAAGCCAGGAGGCACTTGCAGTGTATCCAAACCCGGCTTCCGACGTCCTTTATATTGACAACCTCCCTTACAACGAGGTGGAATATTCCATTTTCAACGTCATGGGACAAAAGGTTAATGCAGGCTTCACCAGCGGAAGCATCTCAGTCGCTGACTTGGAAAAAGGACTATATGTCCTGCAGATCAGAGGCGAGAAACAGCTTGAGACAGTGAAGTTTATCGTGAAATAGTCGAACTGTTTGTTTATCCTCGTCCACACGATTGGACGTTAAATCATTTCTTACAAGCTCGTTCAGCAATTATTATTGCAAAAATTGAAATAGGAATTGTTAAAAGCAACACTATAATCAACATCGGCACATTGTCGATGACAGGTTTCATCATTTCGTCATAGCCTGCAGGCATCTCCTCGACGGCAGCTGCAAGCGAGCCCTCGGTGTCGATCCACCAATGTAATGTGTAGGCGAAGAATGAATAAGCTAACGGCACAAAGCTCCAACGAATGCCTTTCCTGGTGTCGTATCCCAAGAAATACCTGAGAATTTCGGAAAGCGCCGTCAAGACTATGATGCCAATGATAAAAGCCGTGTCAGCTTCGCCGACAAGCAAGAACAAGACGAGGATGAAGCCGTTAAGGACTGTCGCCGCGCCAAAACCGTGAATCATTTTTGTCGTGTAGAGATACACAAATGCGAACAACAACGGCAAAATCGCGCCTATGTAGGCATAACAGGCAGGATGAATCATTCCGCTCGAGGCTCCAAGGATAAAGATTGCGAGATAAGCAATCCCCATCAACAATAGTTTTAATACGTTTTTCATTTTATTAAGTTTTAATTTTTAATAACAATATTTCAGTTTAAACCACACTTCGCTGTTGTGTTCATATCTTTTGAACATTCCAGCATCAGCGTAAAAATAGTCATATCCGATGAGCACGTGTATCTGGTCGGTGGCGGCCCAATCGGCGCTGAGACGGTTGAAGACGCCCAAGTCTTTGACGTCGGCGTAGGCAAAGGTGGAAAGCGTCAACGAGTTATTCAACAGAGCTTTGGAGACACGCAGCGTTGCCAGTGCGGCCTCTTCACCTTCTCCAAAAGTCTGGTAATACTGCACCGAGACATTCCAGTCGGCGCCCGGATACCAGTCAAGGCCAGCCAAGGCATTGCCAAGATGGTTACCATGGTCGTCGATATAGTCGGCCATCTCGCCACGGAAGACGAAATCACCGAATGGCACCGACACGTCGCCTCCGACAGCTGTGATGCGATGATATCCAAGATGATCATCAACAATTTCAGGTATCTTGCTCCATGTGCGCAGCGCCATCAGCGCGAAGTCGACGCCGCCCAGGAAACAGCTGAAGCGACCGCCATATTCCATATTCTCGATATCCTTATCGGGTCTCACCGTAGGCGGCAGAGGTCCCACCGACCATGGGTTCAAGGAGTCGGTCGGCAATTTAAAGAACTCCGGTATTGGCACTACTACAGCCTCCAGACTCCAGGAGTTGTGCAGATATCGCACGCGCAATGCTCCCACAGGGACGCGGATGTCGTCATAATCTTGAGCCAGAAACTCGGTATAGTCCATAGGGGAAATCAGGTCGGTGACGCGTATGCCGTCGGCGACGCCCCAGGTGACTATCTGGTTGCCTGCCCGGATGTCCCAACTCGGATTGCCCCAGTAGGCGTAAGCCTCGCGCAGCTGGAATCCCGACTGGTTGTTGAGCAACGCGTTGTAGATGAGGTTAGCCGAGACGAAGGCTCCGCCGCCGTCTTTCTCGAGACGCACCTCGCCTCTGACACGTGAGCGTGACGCCATCCAGTCGTTGGGCGCCTCGGTGCGCATGGCATGATAGGTGTCGACAAAACCCTTGACGGACACATCCATGCCATCCTGCGCCGAGGCTGTTGCCGCCGTGCAGAGCACGGCGGCAACTACAAGCAAAATTGATTTTAAAGTAGTACTCATAATCCTTTCTCAAGTTTCGTCACCGTGAACATGTTCTTGTCCACCTCGATGTTGTATCTAGGGTTGCTCACGACGATTTGTGTGCTGTGGCCGTTCTGGACGTTTTTCATCTCCATCTTCATGATGGTCCAAAAGCCTTCCACCTGCTGCAGGTCGAGCACCGTCATCACACGATGCAGCTTGCTCAGCTTGTCGTAAAACTCCACATAGACGGCAACGTCGCAGTCCTGACGTATCCAGCTCACCTTACGGCTGTAAATCTCACGAGTGTCGACAGGCACCGATTCCACGACCCAGCACTGATGGCCGTCGCGCATCTCTTCGCGCAACAAGGTGTGGGTGTCCTCGTCGACGTTACGACCTCCCATGTCATCATAGGTGAAATCAGTGCCCATGAAGTAGTCGGTCTTGGAAGATGCGCCGCTGATTCGACGTGTCTTCTTCATCGCAGGCAGGTAGAGCCATTTGTCGTCTTCCTTGCCTGTCTCGTCGTAGTCCCATGTGAGAAACCCCGTGCCTTTCACATCGCCAGGATAGGTGAAAAACATGATTTTCTTGGTGTCTTTACCCTCGTCCATAGCCCACGAGACCATCTTACGCTCGCGTTTGTCGCCATTTTTCTTAATAAGCGTGAGTTGCATCTCAGCGTAACGGGTGTCGCCGTCAGGACGGTCTTTGACACGTTGTGCTATGTCGCGCCCAGTCTGGGCATTTAACATTGTGGCAATGATAAGCATTGCTGTCAGTAAAAAATATCTTTTCATAGTAGTTCAATTTTATTTTTCTTTACCAAAAACGTTGAATTTCTTGACTAAAAGCGGTGTGATGAACAGGTCGGCGAGCAATGCCGAGATGATGCCTATGACAGCCAGCACTCCGAAGTTGATGCACATGGCGCATGCCGATGTGGCGAAGCACGCGAACACAGCAGAAGTGACGATGGATGTGGTGACGATAGCCACTCCCACGACTCTGAAAGTGCGACGTATAGCCTCTGTATAATTAGGTGTACGGTCAAATTCAAGTTTTGAGTGGTTGATGAAGTGGATGGTGTCGTCGACAGCCATACCCAGCATCATAGGGATGAGCGTTGCCGTCATCATATCCAGTGGGATGCCTGCCCAGCCCATGAAGCCGCCCACGAAGATCGCAGGCATGAGGTTAGGGATAAGTCCAATCAAGCCGACGCGCACGCTCTGGAAGGCTATCATCAGGATGATGGCGATGATGAGCACCGATATGAGGAACGACTGCATCTGACCACGCACCAGATACTGCATCATGGTGGTATATTGCGGGATGTTACCCACAGCTGTCACTGTGACGCCAGGGAACATCTCGGCGGTCTTTTTGCTGATGTCGTTAAGTTCGCGCTCCACCTCAGCGGAGTTGAAGTCGGAAATCTCGACCATCATGCGCAGACGACGGTAGCCGTAGTCCATCCAGTATTCGGTCTCGGAACCGCCGGCATTCTCGTAAAGCACCAGCATCTGCGCCACTTCCTCTTCGGTGTCAGGGATGCGATAATATGCCTTGTCGCCGCCGTTGAGCGTCTGATTAAGGTCTTTGATGATATCCAAAATAGAGTTGGTGCGTTTGGTGAGCGAATAGGTGCCAATCAGGTCCTCCAGCTGCTCGAGTTTATGCAGGTTGGCAGGCTGTTTGGCGTCGTCTTCATTCTCAAACTCCATCACGAGGTCGTATGAATACAAAGCGCCCAGCTCACTGCGGCCCACTGCCAGAACATCTTTCACGTAAGGGACGTTGATGCCCATGGTTCTCTCGATGTCGAATGCCGGCTCAATCTTCCACAGTCCGATGCCAAAGGCGACGCATACCACGGCAAAGATAGTCACAATTGATTTTGAGTGCTTAAAAGTGAAGCTGTTGAGTCGCTCCATAGCACGGCTCAGGCGGGTACCGCCTGAGCCGTCGATACCGCGTTTAGGCTGTTTGTCCTTGCCAAACGACAACAACACCGGTGCCATCAGCAAGGTGGTGAAAAGCACGAATAAAACCGTCAGTGAGCTTGTCATTCCGACGCATTTCATCGGACGGATTGGAATCACCATAAACGACATCAGGGAAATAACCGTTGTCAAGCCGCAGAACACCACCGACCAGCCAATCTCGCTGACGGTCTCGACAACAGCCTTTTTGCGCTTGCCATGCAACCTCATACGTTGGTTGAAGTAGGAGAATATGTGAATGTTGTATGCTATCGCCACGGCAAAAGCCAAAATCGCCGGAATCATCAGCACAGTGCTGTCAACATACATCTGGGTGTAACCTGCTACGCCGAATGTCAACACCACACCGCCAATCACAGCAAACAACGGACATACGATGCCACGCAGCGAGCGGGTCATCAATAGCATCACGATGATGCAGATAATGGCTGCAATCATCACCAGTCGTCCCATCTCCTGTCCGATATACACGGTTTTTTGCTGGGTTACGTACGGCATGCCTGTAGCACGAGGATGCAATGAAGCATATTTCTCTTTCGCGATGATACGGCTCACCTCTTCACCGGTCACGATGTCGGGTGACACGTTGCCGGTCTGTTTCCATTCCTCTTCCGATGGAAAAGCGCGCAGCTTCAGAAGCGTCCAAGCGTTTTTTCCGTCTTTGGAAATAAGTTTGCGCGCGACATGAGGCTTGCTATAAGCAAGAGACCGGATCTGTTCCATTTCTGGCGACCCGGTCTCAGGTATCTCGTCGGGGACGATTTGCACAATCTCCATCCCGTCCTCAGTTCCCAGCATAAACTCCAGGTCAACCAACGATGTAATCTTATCAGCGTAAGAAAGCGAATCGAGCAGCTCGTTGCCCAACTCACGCAAAACCGTAAGATTCTCCTTTGTAAAATGATCATCACATTCAGTGAGAATTCCAATAAAGTAATCATTGCCGAAATTGGCTTTAAACTCGTTGGTTTTCACCAACATAGGGTCTCCTTCGATAAAATAGTCGTCGAAGGATGTCTGCTGTACCATCTTTGACATGCCGTGAAATGACACGACCAAGATTACCGCAAAGAGTGCAATGGCGGCCCAGCGCCATCTCAGGAGGAAGGCGGCATACCTTCCAAAGTGTTCATTGATTTTATGCGAATTCATAGTTTTTATGTTTTAAATTTTTTTGCAAAAGTACGGTCTTGGATAATTAACAAACATCATCATTTTTAGTGATTTTCAAGCTTTTTTATCATAAATTATGATGAAATGGTTGTATCAATTATTTTATTTATCTTTGCAACGATAAATAATATGGTAATAATTATGGGCATCACTATAGGTCTTTTGATACCGCTTCTCGGCACCATGCTCGGTGCGGCGTTTGTCTTCTTCATGAAGAAAGACATGTCGCCGAGGCTGCAGAAGTCGTTGCTTGGCTTCGCCTCGGGCGTGATGGTGGCCGCCTCGGTGTGGTCGCTGCTCATCCCGTCGATCGAGATGGAGGCCGGACGAGGCGCATGGTCGGTGTTGCCTGCAGCGATAGGATTTCTCGCAGGTGTAGGCTTCCTGCTGCTTTTAGATGAGCTCACGCCTCACCTTCATCTCGGAGCCAACACTCCTGAAGGACCGCGTTCGAAGCTGTCGCGCACCGCGATGCTGGCGTTGGCTGTCACCATCCACAACCTGCCTGAGGGCATGGCTGTCGGCGTGGTGTTCGCTGCCGCCTCGCAGGGTGTCGGCGACGTCACTATAGCCAGCGCGATAGCCGTCTCGCTCGGCATCGCCATACAAAACATACCCGAAGGCGCTATCATCTCCATGCCGATGTGCGCCGAAGGCAACAGCAAGGGACGTTCGTTCCTCCTCGGATCGCTCAGCGGCATCGTCGAGCCGCTGGGCGGTCTGGCAGTGGTGCTTTTAGCATCATGGCTCACCCCCATCCTGCCTTATATGCTCTCCTTCGCCGCCGGCGCAATGTGCTACGTGGTGGTCGAAGAGCTGATACCCGAGGCATCGTCAGGTGAGCATTCCAACCTCTCAACAATAGGCTTCGCTATAGGTTTTGTATTAATGATGATTTTAGATGTTGTAATGGGATGATTTTTTTATTATCTTTGCAGAACATTTTAAAACCACAAAGCTTATAAGTTCATTATGATTAGTTTTTCAAGCGTTCTAACTGCAATATTGACCTTGATGGCGGGCATAGGCGTGTTCCTTGTAGCCTGCCAGATGATGAGCACCCATCTCGAGGCGGTGTCGTCGAAAAGGTTGAAGCAGCTGTTTTCAAAGACAGGAAAAAGCAAGTGGCTCGGCGTAGGCATCGGCACAGTGGGCACTGCCGCCATTCAGAGTAGCGGCGCCGTCACAGTGATGGTGATAGGCTTCGTCAACGTGGGCATACTGTCGTTGACACAAGCTGCCACCATCATCTATGGAGCCAACATCGGTACCACAGTTACTGCTCAACTGGTGGCGTTGGGAATGTTCGGCAAGAACAGCATCTCCACGACAATCATCTTTGCGGCCTTTGCAGGCATCGGAGCTTTTATGACGCTGTTCAGCAAACGCAATATCACCAAGCAGATCGGGGGCATACTGACAGGCTTCGGAATGCTGTTTGTCGGCCTCTCGATGATGGCAAACGCCATGGATGAATTTGCCGCTCTCGACGCTGTAAAACAGTTTCTTGCAAGCATCAACAACGCCGTGCTGCTGGTATTGGTCGGCGCCATTCTGACAGCCATCATACAATCCTCGTCGGTAATGACATCTATCGCAATCACTATGGTCGTCTCGGGCTTGGTGACGCTCGACCAAGGCATCTACCTGACGATGGGTAGCAACATCGGCTCATGCGTGGTCGCCATCATCGCCGGCGTGACGAGTGGCATATCAGCAAAACGAACAGCCATGATACACCTGATTTTCAATATCATGGGTGTGGCGATCTTCATGCTGATAGGATTCCTGTTACGCGTGACAACAGGCAATGAATGGACGTTTGGAATTCTGTTTGACAGGATGTTCCCTTCAGCGCCTCAAATACAGCTCGCTATGTTCCACACCATTTTCAACATCAGCACCATGTTGGTAGCCATGCCGTTGACAAATGCCTTGGTGAACTTGGCTTGCCGTATAGTGAAAGAATCGCCTGAAGAAAAAAGCGACGAGCCTCATCTGCGTTATCTCAACGAACAGATGCTGAGCACACCTGTAGTCGCCATCCGTCAGCTGAAGGCCGAAATCGAGAATATGGCAGAACTCGCCATACAGAACTTCCAAAGGTCGATTCATATCATCACCACCATGGACTACAGCGAGGTGGAACAATTCCGAAAAACCGAGATATTGCTGAATTATCTTAACAAAGAACTGGTTGATTATTCGGTAAAGCTTTCCGGCAAGAGCCTCAACAGTTTTGACCAACGTTATCTTATTACAACCATACGCACCGTGAGTGACCTCGAGCGCATCGGCGACTACGCTGAAAACATCGTCGAATATGCCGACGCACTCAAAGGACAGAACGCTAAATTCTCTGATGATGCCGTGGTGGAGATCAAGAAGATGGAGCAGCTTATCGTGGATCTGTACAAGGAGACTATGCTCGCTTACCACAAGCTCGACCACGAGGCTCTCGAACGCGCTGACATGATCGAGGATTCTATCGATGACTACACAGACCTGATGGAGCAACACCATATCGAACGCCTTGTGCGTGGAGTGTGCACACCATCAGTAGGAGCGGAATATCTGTCGCTGGCACAGAACTCCGAGCGTGTGGCCGACCACCTCACCAACGTCGGCAAGACGATTCTTAATCTCTAAAATCTCGTTATGAACTACTTCATCGTTGACGCCTTCATCCAAGGCGAGGCAATGGGACGGCCTTCGGTCATCGCCACCCGCATCCTACCAGATGGAAACATCTACGTCGGCGGCACCGCAGCTATTGTTGCTGAAGGAAATTTTTCATATCTTTGCAAAAACATTTAAGATAGTGACTCAAAAAGACAATAAAGGCCTGGATTATCCATATATGGCGTTTATGGTTGTCGTCTGCACCATCGGTCTCTGTCTGCTGCAAATCATTGTTTTACAAAAGATTGACGCCTTCACGGTCAACCTCACATACAATCTTGAACCGGTTTACAGCATCATTATTGCCATGATTATTTTCAACGAATACCAGGAGCTGAACTTCTCGTTTATCCTCGGCATCGCACTCATCATAATATCGGTGATGCTTCAAACCTGGTCGAAATTGAAGGTAAAAAGTTAAAGAGAAATACAATAAAAAATAAAAAATGACCTGGACAAGCGACGTGCTGGGTTCAGACTATAGTGTTTTGGGGCATAGATAGTGGAAGTTTGGTATTGTTGAAAACTTTGCAATAATTAATTTTGATTTCTTGTTATACTATGTTAACTTTGCAAAGTCAACCAAATGAATTTCAGCACTATGGCTCAATGGCAGAAAACAACAATAAAACGCGATAATGGAGAAGTTGTCGAAGCACAGGCTCCAATTATAGTTTCTGCTAGCAGAAGCACCGATATTCCCGCTTTTTATGCCGACTGGTTTTTCAACCGTCTGAAAATCGGTTATTCAGCATGGACAAACCCTTTCAATGGAGTAAAAAGTTTCATCTCATATCAGAATTGCCGCTTTATCGTTTTTTGGTCAAAGAATCCAGCTAAGTTGATGCCACATCTTGATGAATTGAAAGAACGAAATATTGGATGCTACATTCAATACACGCTTAATGATTACGTTCAGGAAGGATTGGAAAAAGGCGTACCGGCACTTGATGAACGTATTGATACTTTCAAACAACTTGTCAATAAACTCGGGAAAGGTCGTGTTATCTGGCGCTTCGATCCACTGATTCTGACTGATAAGATAAATGCAGATGATTTACTGAAAAAGATTGAAAACATTGGCAATCAGCTATATGGATACAACGAAAAACTCGTATTCAGTTATGCTGACATTGCATTATACAAAAAGGTGAAATCCAATCTGGAAAAGAACAAGATAAATTATCGTGAATGGGACATCACACAGATGGATGAGTTTGCAAAGGACCTCTCAGAGCTTAATAAAAAGTGGAATTACCAGCTGGCAACCTGCGGCGAAAAAATTGATATTGATAAGTATGGTATTCATCAAAATCGCTGCGTTGATGATGATTTAATGATTCGCTTCGCTCATCACGATAAAGTATTGATGGATTTCCTTGGTGTAGAAATCAAAACAATTGAATCTTCCTTATTTGGTGCTGAACCTATGCCTGCTAATGCTATCCCACTCAGCAGCACAAAATACGCTATTAAAAAGAAAAACAATCATGACCAAGGCCAACGTCAGTTCTGTGGCTGCATGGTCAGCAAAGACATTGGTGAATACAACACGTGCCCACATTTGTGTGAATATTGCTACGCCAATACGAGTAAGGAGATTGCTGTAAAGAACTACAAACAGGCAGAAAACACAAAATGGATGTCTGAAACAATAACAGGGAAATAATTATGGCTGATTATTCTGATAATATAATGCAAACATCATGTCAAAGCATTAATGACATCATAGATTGGTGCTGTCAATTAGTACCAGAACAATACAAACATTTCCCATGGAAACACCCAGAACTCGGTCATGGACAAAATTTGTTAAAAAGCGATGATGCTCTCAACTGTTATATGGCGGCTTATGGTGAGATGCACATGTATAAGTGTAGAGCAGCCATGATGACGTTTCCTTTTGACAATCTTAATGGCTCTATTGAAATAGTGGATTGGGGATGCGGTCAAGGTATAGGTTCTGCGACAATACTTGATGTCCTCAATCAGCATGGTTTAATTCAGTGGGTTAAAAGAGTAACACTTATAGAACCTTCTGCTCAAGCTTTAAAACGTGCAGAATCTAATATGATGAAAATTACTGCTAGTAATGTAATAATTGATGCCATTAACAAATATCTTCCATCCTCTGATGATAATATAAAAGACACTATTGATTCTGTAGGTTATTCATATACTAATGTAATTCACATCTTTTCCAATATTCTAGACGTTACGTCCATTGATTTAGCTGCTGTCGCCAAGATGGTCGCTTCTTCAAAAGGCAATCATTATATTCTATGTATTGGCCCGATGAACAGTACAGCTTATCGTATTGCTCAATTCTGTTCTATTTTTGGAAATCAGCAATATTTTAGTCAAATTGACAGCGTTTCATATGGTCGAATTAGAAGAACCGGCTATCCTTATACCTGTTTAACAAGATGTTTTTGTTATGATGGATCTTCTTTGGATTATTCTAAAATGTCATTATATAAAGATCCAGGTCTTAAGTTGTTGGATGAATATGATTTGGAACTTCAAATTCAAAATAACGTTTTATCTCCTCAAAAAGCGAGAGTCGCATATCGTTTACAGAATATATTAGCAATTGACGATATTATGTATATCGGACCTGTAGTTAATGAAGTAAAGGTGGATTTCATAATCGTTCGTCCAAATAAAGGCATACTCTTAATCAATGTTTTCGAAAATAACTTGAATAATTGTGAGTTATCTAATGATTCAAAAGAGATAACCATTATTGATAAAGGAGATAATGACATAGGCACATATCAGTCTCCAATAGATCTTATCAATCTTTGTCAAAAAAGTATCAAAGATGGTATTGAGGAACTTTTGATGAGCACCATTGAAAGCTCCAGAAACTTTGGGCTCATAAAAAAAGCAGTAATATTTACCGAAAATACCATGGATTGTATCAAATCTTTTTTTAATATTGATAGCGATTGTCAAAATTTCACATACCTGTTTGGTAATTCATTTATTAAAAATAAAAGCGTTTCCCAAACTCTCTATAATAAACTTGGTTTTACCACAAACACCAATGCTTTTGATGATGTTGTAATAAGAAAGCTAGCATCTATTATTTCTCCATCATGGCATTCATATCAAGAAGGTATAATTGGCATAGAACCCAAAGGGGTCCAAAAAGAATTATCAAAAAGCCGCAACGTTCAACAAAAAATCAGTGGTGTAGCTGGTGCTGGAAAAACTCATGTTCTTGCTTTAAGAGCAATAAATGCAATAAAACGTACAGGTGGTAATGTTCTCATTTTGACTTATACAAAAACTTTACCTAATTATTTAAGGTTCAGATTGTCACAAATACGCGAAGATTTCTCTTGGGATAAGGTGGATATTTTCTTTTATCATCATTTCTTTAGGATTAGAGCCTCAGAATGTCAACTTCATGTTGATTTTGGCTCTTATGATGATATAGATTTCTTTGAAAATGCCCAAAATCATAAGACTTATTCTGCTATATTTGTTGATGAAGTGCAAAATTACACAACAGAATGGCTAAAGATACTTACACAATATTTTCTTGAGCCTGATGGAGAGTTTGTTGTTTTTGGTGATCCCAAACAAAATGTTTATCACAGACCAATTGATTCAAATAAAGATATTCGTTTAGGTGTTATTGGTGGTGTTTGGAATAAAGAATTAAATCAAGGACGTAGATTTAATAATCCTCGACTTGTGTCATTAGCAACAGCTTTTCAAACAAAATATCTATCATCTTTAACTGTTGACAATATTATTACAAATAAACCTTTTGACAATACACTTGATTTTCAAAGTTTGGCATATTATGACATAAGATCAAATAATGATGTAAACAATATAGTGTCGCAGATTATTGGTATTATTGATGAAAGTAAAGCAGATGCTAAAGACTTTGTTGTTCTTGCCCATTCTAGTAAGTTGTTAAGATCAATTGATTATAACTACCGAAACAGAACTGGTAATAATACGGAAGTAACTTTTGTGTCGACAGAACAATATGAATGGTTAAAGAAAATTCACAATGTTACTGATGACAATACAGCAAATTGGAGGTTTAAACAAGATTTTGAATCTTTAGAAGGTACTCGAAAACGATTATTTACTACTGACAAAAGATTTATTAAGTTTTCAACAATATTAAGTTTTCAAGGATGGGAATCACCATCAATCATTGTTATTCTTGAAGACGATTGCTTGGGGAACTCCTCAAATTATTCTTTAACACCTGAAGTTGTATATACAGCAATAACTCGAGCACGCGAAAGCTTATTCATAATAAACGTTGGCAACAACACATATGATAAATTTTTTAAAAGTCAATTAACATGAATGAACAATTAACTACAGACGAAAAATATGCAATTGTCTACATACTATCCCAGATAATGATAGCAGACGGAATAATTCATCCTAAAGAGGAAGTATTTATGAATAGTATATATTGCCAACTCGGTATTTCAATAAATGATTTGGAAAACATAACAAATTTGGAGGATATTTTAGCAATAAACATTATAAATAAAATGTCTATCACAAATCGGCGATATGCTCATTCGTTGTTTACATTGATGGCCGAAGCAGATGGCTACGTTCATCCTCGTGAAATTGAAACAATTAACAAATTCATCAAGGTTTAATTTTCTTCATAAATGATAGATTATAAAAACTATATTAAGCCTATATATAGCAAAGCTACATATGCTACTGATTCTATATTAGTCCAAGGAATAGAAACCGAAATAGTACTTGGAAATGGTTTTTTAATAAATGATTATTTAATTACGGCAGCTCATGTTATAGAAGATTCACATGCATATATTAAATTAGATAATAAAAACATTCAGCTTAATCGGGATAATTTGGTTTTATATCAAAATATATCTCAAAAAGAAGAATCATACAGAAATCCAAACAATGCAGACGTAGCTGTTTTTCACATTAATGGGATTAAAAGTCCTCTTGTATTGAGTGATGATAATCCAATCTATGGTGATACTATGAGTTCTTATTATTATAATGATAATGAATGGAATGAAGCCATAGCAACTGTTGGCGGCGATAACATGGATGAATGGATGATTGGTAATTTTTTTGGTTGTATTGTTGAGCCAATTCATCCCACAAGTGGAGGAAGTAGCGGAAGTCCGTTAATAAAGGGAAACATTGTTTATGGTATTTTGTCGGCAGGTAATCAAGAAGACCCTAGAATTTGTGTATTTACAGCGGCCAGTTTTGTTAACAAAGAGATGTCAGTAATTTGAATTTAATGGTATAATATATTATTTACAATGAGATTGGAGCACATTTCATATGAAAAAATTCAACAGAATGATTGTCGATGGTCTTTGAAAGAATCGAGAAGTTTTTCTGAAGCCGAGATAAACAATGTTTTTAAAGCTATTGTGGTTAATTCTCAGTATGGGAAAGCTGCATGTATAACACTAAAAGACGGAAGTGTTACATATGTTCCTCTTAAAAACAATAGTAATGTTGCTGTTGATGATGTAATCGATTTGAAAAAAACGAAATTATTGAAGTTTTTCAAAAAGGGTCAACCCGATATTTACAGACTTGAAATTTTATCTGATACCCCAAAAACGACTCAACCACACCTTAATGATTACAGTAATTGGACCATTAAAGAAGAAAGACCGTTTACAGAAGATGAAATCGCTGATGTTAAATATGCAGTTGTTGTTCTAACCCCAACTAGAGTATCTGTATGTATACTAATGAATAACGGAGGTGCAACTCACCTGCCTCTTGCTCCAGGCAGTTCTGTGGGTGTCGGAGAATTGGTTGATTTATATAAAGCCAAGTTACAAGTGTTAACAAAATATGGCGAATCTGATATACACATGATATTTATATAACTAACTTATTTATTGAATTCGCGTTTTGTTGATAACTTTCCGAAAGATTTTGTCGAGAACCTATGTTGCTACACTATTTTTACACCTTGAAATGGCAAACAACAATGATTATGAATAAGTTAGAAATCAATGTATTCAAAGTGGATAGTTGCATATGAAACGATTCTTTATTTTCTTATTATTCATGCTCACTCTTTCAGCGTGTGAGAACAGCGAGGAACAATGTAAATCATCAGTAAATAAAAACCCCATAGAAGAAAGTGTCGACACATTAACTTGTCAAAAACAGTGGTATGTCTATAACAATGTTGTAAATGATTACAATGTCTCTATACTTGCTCGGTTCAATTATTGTGATAATGGTTGTATAATAACAATATATCTTGAAAAAGAAAGTGCTAAATATGTGGTCGATTTAAAAGCTTCTTATGATTCATTCTATCCTTATGGCATAGAGAAAGACACTATCTATATTGACAATCCGACACATCCAGATAGTACGTGGTTTTTAGATCCTCGCACAGTTGTCACCTTTGCCGATGTCAATTTCGACGGAGAAAAAGAGCTTGTTTTGTGTGGTTGTCCTCGTCCGAATCTTGGATATGATCCTAATTTCCTTGATAGTGAAGATTATACAGTGTATAAAATAACAAATGATAGCCTTGAACAAATACACAACATGTTGTTTGACAAACTATCGAAGGGCGTGGGTAGAACAGACTATATTATAGACACAGCCAATAAAATTATTACGCTCATAGGCTATAGCTGGACATATGGATATGACAAAGAAATTTACTCGTTTAGAAATGGTGAGCCGTATAAACTCGATTATATACGTATTGATTATGATTACAACGATTCTTTGTATGAGAATCCACACTCAACATCATATCAATTCAATCTCCCAGCCGACACAGCCAAATACGAATATTTAATAGATTCCATTTATGGACTGATTTAATAAGTATTTGCATTTAAATAATTGTTATCTTTGCAGAATCATAATCACAGTAGAGCATCTTCTACATGTTTTGTTTTACAACATGCCCGCTTCCCGGTGGGCTTTTTTATTGCTCTTCCCGAAAAAAGCATTATCTTTGCAGAAAATAATCTAGGAATGGCGATAACGAGCGATAGACAGAGACAAACGTTCAGCGAAGGCGGTGCACAGGAGATTTACCATGAGATTAAATCCGGCGGTGATTTCCTTGGCTTTGCTAAACAATATGTCTTCGATTCAGATTACCGTGTCGCCAGAAGTGCTTTGTGGGGATTGACCAAGGCTACCGATATAGAACTGTCCCAGCTTCAGATTTTGCTCGATGAACTGATAAACCAAGCCATGCACACCGAGGATTCATCTGTGCGTAGGTTGACTTTGAGCATCATAGAGCGCTTGGAGTTGACTGAAGACAACCTGCGGACAGACTTTCTTGACTTTTGCTTGGATCACATGGTTGCTGGTGATGAGTTGCCCGGCAGTCAAACTCTCAGCATGAAACTCGCATACCGCATGTGCAACTTCTATCCCGAACTGAAGGAAGAGTTTAAAAGGATTCTCGAAGCAATGGAAATCTCTTATTACAAACCGGCCGTGAAAGGATTAAGAGCAAAAATCCTCGGCGGAAAATATCAATAATGATAACAAAAAAGAATATGAACATTGAGGATTTTCGTGAATACTGCCTTTCATTA
>Ga0256405_10000824_pt1 | contig 94657 bp, 74 predicted proteins | sample RumenRJG_02DNA_FD_189096 | JGI IMG/M metagenome (GOLD analysis project Ga0256405, IMG submission 189096) | Bovine rumen microbial communities from Lethbridge, Alberta, Canada - RJG_02 | ecosystem: Host-associated > Mammals > Digestive system > Stomach > Rumen | place: Canada: Alberta...
CGGTCGCCGCCAGGTATTGCTACCCGCGATGCCCCTCGACTTGCATGTGTTAAGCCTGCCGCTAGCGTTCATCCTGAGCCAGGATCAAACTCTTCTTTGTATATTTTCTATCTCTTGAGTTTCACTCCAGGCTGTCTTCCTTAAATAAAGGAATCAACGCTCTATTGTTCTTGGTACTTGCTACTTGTACTTATCTTTCAATATTTTCAATGAACTTTGCGTCCGTTTAATCTTAAACGGGCTGCAAAGATAACCACTTTTTCTTTCCCGGCAAACTTTTTCCCGATTTTTTTCAAAAATTTTATCCAAAACCAGCCTTCCATGTCATTCTGCCATTATTTCCTTATCTTTGCGACACAAAAACCATTGCATGGAAAAAGTATCCCTCTGGAAGATCTTCACTGTTTTTGCGAAAATCGGCGCATTTACCATCGGCGGCGGATACGCCATGATCCCGCTGATCCAGAATGAAATGGCCAGCCGGGGATGGATCCGGGAAGAAGAACTTCCGGACATCATCGCCCTGGCCCAATCGGCCCCCGGTGTGCTGGCCGTCAACACATCTATCTTTGCCGGCTACCGGCTGCGCGGCCTCAAAGGCAGCATCGTCGCCACCATCGGCACCATCCTGCCCTCCTTTTTCGCCATCCTGTTCATCGCCATGTTCCTGACCGGCTATCAGGACAATCCCATTGTCATCCGCATCTTCAACGGAATCCGTCCGGTCGTCGTCTCCCTGATCGCCGTGCCGATGATCAACATGGCCCGCAAGAACAACAAGACCTGGTGGGCCTGGCTGATCAGCGTGGTCTCCCTGGTACTCGTTGCGTTCCTGAAGGTCTCCCCGATCTATATCCTACTGGTAATCATTATCATATCCACTGCAGTCACCTGGCTGCGCGACAACCGGCAGGCCGCCCGGAAAAAGGAGGGTGAATGATGGGAACGCTGCTGCTCTTCCTCCAACTGTTCAAGACCTTTTTTGTTATCGGGCTGTTCACGTTCGGCGGCGGTTATGCCATGCTCTCGCTGATCCAGACAGAAGTCGTCGTTACCCACCACTGGCTCACGGAAAGTGCTTTCACGGACATTGTCGCCATTTCACAGATGACTCCGGGGCCCATCGGCATCAACAGCGCCACCTATGTCGGCTATGAAGTGCTCTGGAATGCCGGTGCCGGCCACCTGACAGCCATCCTGGGTTCCGCCACGGCAAGTTTCGCCCTGATCCTGCCTTCTTTCCTGATCATGCTCACCCTGGTGAAATTCTACCAGAAATTCAATCACAATCACTTGTTTGAAGGGGTCATGAGCTGGCTGCGCCCGGCCGTCGTCGGACTGATCGGAGCGGCAGCGGTCATCCTGGTCATCAATACGGCCTGGACAGGCACGCCGCTGCTGTCCAGGCCGGAATTCACAGTCATCCGGGAAAACTTCATCGACTGGAAAAGTTGGATTTTGTTCGGGGCCGCCATGATCGCATCGCTGTGCTTCAAGGTCAGCCCCATCCTCGTCATCCTCGCCGGAGGGGTCGCCGGATTGTTATTATACTAAGGATATCCCTACTGCCTCTGCCGTCCTTCGGGGACATTGATCCCCTCGAAACCGGGCAGACCGATCTCTCCGAATACATCCTTGCAATAGGTATAGCCCATCGCATCGTAGATCTTGGTCATGTGGCTCAAATCCGCTTTGAAGCGGACGAAATCCTTCTGTGACGCATCGACCCACTGCACTTCGCTCAGGGCATCCATACGCGGAAGCAGCATGTACTCAAGATGTTCCGGGAAGACAATGTATTCTGTCCACAGGTTGGCCTGAACGCCCAGGATGTGCTTCTGGTTGGGCTCGGGAATCCCTTCGAACGGTTCGTAGCTGTATACTTTCTCGATCGGGAGGTTGCCGCCGATGGCATAGGGTTCCTTGTCTTTCTGCTGGGACTGGTAATAATCGAAATACATGTACGTATTCGGAGTCATGATGACGTCGAAGCCCATCTCGGCCGCTTTGATTCCGCCTTTGACGCCCCGCCAGGACATCACGGTCGAACCCTTGGACAGATTCCCTTCCAGGACCTCGTCCCAGCCGATGATCTTCCGTCCATGGTCGTTCAGGAACTTCTGGACCCGGTCTGTCACATAATTCTGGAGATAGACTTCGGCTTTGTGCTCCGCGTCACCCTTCAGGCCCAGCGCCTTGATCCGCCGCTGGCAATCCGGGCATTTCGCCCACTCTGTCTTCGGGCACTCGTCCCCGCCGATATGGATATACTCGGACGGGAAGAGGTCCATGATTTCCGTCAGGACTCCCTCGAGGAATTCGAAGGTGGCATCCTTCCCCGGGCAGAGGACCTGGTCGGAAATGCCCCAGCGGCACCAGACCTGGTAAGGCCCGCCGTTACAGCCCAACTCCGGATAAGCAGCCAGGGCGCCGAGCATGTGACCGGGCAGGTCGATTTCGGGAATGACGGTGATGCCCAGGTCAGCTGCATAGGAAACGATGTCCCGGATCTGGTCCTGGGTATAGAATCCGCCATAACGTTTTCCGTCATATTCTTTCTTCCTCAGGATCACCGTGCTGTCGCGCCAGGCTCCGACTTCGGTCAAGCGGGGGTACTTCTTGATTTCAAGGCGCCATCCCTGGTCGTCCGACAGGTGCCAGTGGAAACGGTTCATCTTGTGCAGGGCGGCAACGTCCAGATAACGCTTGACTTCCTCGACCGGGAAGAAATGCCGGGCGACATCCAGGTGGATACCCCGGTATGCGAAACGCGGCTGGTCCTGGATGGAAGCCTGCGGCAGGACCCAGTAGGCCTCAGGAGCGGCTTTTCCGCCGAAATACTCGGCCGGAAGCATCTGCCCGATGGTCTGGATGGCATAGAGGATTCCGTGGAAATCAGCAGCTTTGACCTTGACAGACTTCTTGGTAATGTCGATGGTATAGGCCTCCGGGGCGAGCGAAGCATCCAATGCGAAGGAGAAGCCTTTTTCCTGCAGGGCGGACCCGACACGGCTGTGTTTGCCGGTTGTCGACGTCAGGTTCTGGGCAAATTGCTGGATGTGCTGCTGGCTCCGTGCATCCAGCGCGGCATCGAAGCTCACCGGCGCACCGGCGACTTTGAAAACGCCGTCATTCAAGGTCACTTGCTTCGGAGCGGGAATCACATGCACCTCCGGGACCGCAGGCTTGGCACAAGAAAAGGCCAGGCACACGGCGGAAAGAATCAACAAGATTTTTTTCATGGTTTGTATTGTATAATGATTTAGTCTCTGTGGTTTTCACGCGAAGATACGTAAAAATTACTGCAGATTTGTTATTTTTGTCGGAACATTGACGGATTAACAACTGTTTTTTATCATGAATAAACACATCACACGCGCCGCCGTTTGCCTGATGGCGGTACTGGCAGCGGCAGGCTGCAACAATGCCTCCAAGAAGGCGAAAGAAGAAGCGGCACGGGCAGCAGCGGAGCAGGCCCGGCTGGATTCCCTTAAACAAGCAGAAATGGAAAAGAAACAAGAAGAAGCCAAAGCTACCGTCGCACTGCTGCCGGATGAGCCGATTTTCGACATTGTCACCAACCTCGGCACCATCAAGGTAAAACTCTATGCGAAAACGCCCAAGCACCGCGAGAATTTCGCCAAGCTCGCCCTTTCGGGCTACTATGACGGCCTCCTCTTCCACCGGGTCATCAGCGGATTCATGATCCAGGGCGGAGACCCGTTCACCCGTGACACCTCGCTGGTAGCGAAATACGGTCAGGGCGGCCCCGGATACACGGTCCCGGCTGAGATCCTGGCGGATTTCCATCATAAGAAAGGTGCGCTGGCCGCGGCCCGCCGGGGCGATGCCGCCAATCCGATGCGGGAGTCTTCCGGTTCGCAGTTCTACCTGGTTCAGGACGAGAATGCTTGCAAGCAGTTGGATGGGCAGTATACCGTATTCGGCGAAACCGTTGAAGGGATTGCCGTGATTGACAAGATCGCAGCCGTCGCGACTGACCAGCGTGACAGGCCGCTGAATGATGTCCGGATCATCTCCGTCAAACTCGACGAAGCGTCCAAACCGGTCACTCCGGAGCCGAAGGCAACCACGACGACCGAATAAGAAGTTTTCGTCAGCTAATCTGACAAATCGGACGAAAATAATCTCGAACTACACTGCGATGGCATAAACATTGCAGTGTTTTTTGTTGAATAGTTTTTTCATAGGTTAAGTTTTAGGTTAGAATTGCGACCGCCGCCTGCTGGGAAGTATGCGGCGGTTATCTTTTTATCCAAGCAAAAATGGGCGGTCGGAAAAACCGGCCGCCCATTTTGTAAAGGATCTTGGGTCTTAGTCGCTGAGGGAGTAACGCTTGAAGGCAATCACCTTCGCCTCCTTGTCAGCGGACTGGATGTACTGGGAAACAGAAATCTTGTTGTCCCAAACGAAATCCTGGTCCTCGAGGGTCTGCTCTTTGAAGAACTTCTTGAGCTTGCCCTTCGCGATGTTCTCGAGCATGGCCTCGGGTTTGCCGGCCATCTTCGGATCCTCGGCCATCTGGGCCTTGTACATCGCCATTTCCTTCTCGACCGTCTCCTTCGGGCAGTCAGCCTCGCTGATGGACACCGGGTTCATCGCAGCTACCTGCTGGGCGACGTTCTTGCCAACCTCGGCGGGAACCTCCTTGTTGAAGGCGACCAATGCACCGAGCTTACCGTTGAAATGGATATACTGGGCGATATACGGAGCCTCGACAGTACCGTAATAAGCCAGGACATGTTTCTCACCAGTCTTGCCGGTCTGGGCGGAAATCTCCTCCTCAACCGTGTGACCGTTGGAACACTTGGCGGCCTTGAGCGCCTCCGCGTCAGCGGGGAACTCAGCGATCGCAGCATCGGCAATCTCGTCGGCGAGCGCCTTGAAATCAGGCGTCGCGGAAACGAAGTCGGTTTCGCAGCCCAGGCAGACCAAGACGGCCTTGCCATCAGCGATGCGGGCCAGAACGGCACCTTCCGTCGTCTCCCGGTCAGCCCTCTTGGCTGCAACGAGCTTACCTTTCTCACGGATGATGTCGACTGCCTTCTCGAAGTCACCTTCCGCCTCGGCGAGGGCCTTCTTGCAATCCATCATACCGGCGCTAGTCATCTTACGTAATTTCATTACGTCAGCTGCTGTGATTTGCATAGTGTTTTCCTTTTTATTGGGTTATACAGAGCTTATGCTTCCTGCTCGGCAGCGGGTTCAGCCTCTTCGGCCTGAGCCTCAGCCTCTACATCAACAGGTTTTGCGTTCTTGCGTGAACGGAGCCGCTTGGTTGCCACGGGCGCTTCAGCCTGCTCGGTAGCAGCCTCTTTCTCCTTCTCGAGCTTGCGCTCTTCAAGACCTTCCGCGATAGCGGCGCAAAGGACGGAGGTGATGTACTCAATCGACTTTGCGGCATCATCGTTAGCCGGAATCACATAATCAATAGGGGTAGGATCGCAACATGTATCAACCATAGCGATTACCGGAATATTGAGACGGTTGGCCTCTTTGACGGCGTTTGCCTCTTTCTGGACGTCCACGACGAAGAGGGCGGAAGGAAGACGGCTCATGTCCCGGATGGAACCGAGGTTCTTCTCCAATTTACCTCTCTGGCGGTCGACCTGGAGACGTTCACGTTTTGCAAGTTTGTCGAAGGTACCATCTTCCTTCATCTTGTCGATGGTATTCATCTTCTTGACAGCCTTGCGGATGGTCGGGAAATTGGTGAGCATTCCACCGGGCCATCTTTCAGTTACGAACGGCATGTTGACAGCGGCGGCCTTCTCGGCGACGATGTCTTTCGCCTGTTTCTTGGTGGCAACGAACAGGATCTTGCGACCCGAGCGGGCCAGTTCCTTCATAACATCCGCAGCCTCGTCAATCTTGACGATACTCTTGTGCAGGTCGATGATGTGGATTCCATTCTTCTGGTCGAAGATATAGGGAGCCATCTTAGGATTCCACTTGCGGGCGAGATGTCCGAAATGGGCGCCTGCATCGAGCAATTCCTGGAAATTTGTTCTTGGCATTGTTGATTGATTTTCTTTTTGTTTTACTTCTTCCCTCAGGCAGCACATTGTGCCTGGCGGGCTCTTTTCATCAATCCGGAGTAGCGCTTTGCGGTCTCCTGGATTTTCCGCAGTCCCGGCAATCCCGAGGCAGCTTCTGTGGATTCACATCCATGGAAAGGTCCTGCGAGATTTGGAAAACCGGACTGTGCACAGGGTAAATCAGGTCCAGCTGAATGATTAACGCTTGCTGAACTGGAAGCGGCGGCGTGCACCAGGCTGACCAGGTTTCTTGCGCTCGACCTCTCTGGGGTCGCGGGTCAGGAAACCGGCAGACTTGAGGGCAGAACGGTAGGCCTCACGGTCAATCTCGCAAAGTGCGCGGGAAATACCGAGCCTCAGGGCCTCTGCCTGACCTTTGACACCACCTCCGTCGAGGTTGGCCTTGACATCGAACTGGCCGGCGGTACCGGTCACCTCGAACGGCTGGTTGGCGATGTACTGGAGGGAGCCTTCTGCGAAGTACTCATTGACCTCACGTCCGTTCACGAGGAACTTACCGCTACCAGATGTCAAATAAACACGAGCCACAGCTGATTTACGTCTTCCAAGGGCGTTGACTGTTTTTTCCATTTGCTCTGTTTAAATTTCGTTCAACTTAATGGGTTTGGGATTCTGCGCCTGGTGCGGATGCTCGGGACCTGCATAAACGTACAGGTTGCCATAAATCTTGTCACCAAGACGCGTCTTAGGAAGCATGCCTTTGACAGCTTTCCTGACGAGTTCAGCGGGTCTCTTCGAGAGAATCTCCTTCGGCGTCGCGAAACGCTGGCCACCCGGATAACCGGTGTAGTGCGTGTAAACGCGGTCCGTCATCTTGTTGCCCTTGAGGGTCACCTTCTCGGCGTTGACGACGATGACGTTGTCACCGCAGTCCACGTGAGGGGTGTATCCCGGTTTGGTCTTGCCGCGAAGGACAAGCGCCACCCTGGATGCAAGACGACCAAGTGCCAGATCGGTAGCATCAATGACGACCCACTCTTTCTTTACAGTGTCCTTATTCAGGGATACTGTTTTGTAGCTTTGTGTGTCCACTGTCTTGATCTTTAATGGTTAATAAATAAAAAATGCGATCCCTACACATTATAGGGGTCGCAAAGGTAGAAATTATTTTGGTTTTATCAAAATTTGATTTTCCCGGGCCTCCCTGCCGGGAAAGCGCTACAGGGACAAAACCGCCAGGACATCGATGAGTTCCTTGTTGATCGGCTTGTCCATCTTGACGGCGCGCTGGATCGGAACATACACGATCTCGTCGTTGGAAATCCCGATCATGATATTCCGCTGCCCCTCCATCAGGGCCTCGATGCTGGCATAACCCAGCCGGCTGGCCAGGATCCGGTCATAGGCGCTCGGTGTACCGCCGCGCTGCAGATGCCCCAGGATGGTTACGCGCACATCGAACTTCGGATACTCCTTGCGCACGCGTTCCGCATAATACATCGCCCCGCCGACCCCGTCGCGCTGGGCTTCGGACACCAGGACAATGGAACTGTTCTTGCTCTTGCGCACGCCGCGGCTGATGAATTCGGCCAGCTGGTCGACATCCGTCTTGTCTTCCGGGATGATGGCCGCTTCGGCTCCGGAGGCGATCGCACTGTTCTGGGCGAGGAAACCGGCATCGCGCCCCATCACCTCGATGAAGAAAATCCGGTCGTGGGAAGTCGCCGTGTCGCGGATTTTGTCCACGCACTCGACAATCGTATTCAGGGCCGTATCATACCCGATCGTATGATCGGTGCCGTACAGGTCATTGTCGATGGTCCCCGGCAGGCCGATGATCGGAATATCATACTCCCGGGCGAACAGCTGCGCCCCCGTCAGGGAGCCGTTTCCGCCGATGACGATCAAGGCGTCGATCTCATGCTTGACCATGTTCTCATAAGCAATCTTCCGGCCTTCGGGCGTCATGAACGCCTTGCTGCGGGCCGTCTTCAGGATCGTACCGCCGCGCTGGATGGTATTGCTGACACTCGACGAGGTGAATTCCTTGAATTCCTCATTGATCAGGCCCTCATATCCCCGGTAAACCCCGATTACCTTCATGCCATTGAAGATCGCCGCACGGGTGACCGCCCGGATACAGGCATTCATTCCCGGCGCATCTCCGCCGGAAGTCAGGACAGCAACAGTTTTAAGTTCACGCATGTTCTTCCAAATTAGTTCTGCAAAAATAGCATTTTTGGGAAGAATTCTCCCGGAATCGCTATTTTTGCACAATCAAAAAGAAAAAAGTATGAACATCGGTCCCCTGGACCTGGGTACACGGCCGGTGCTGCTCGCACCGATGGAAGACGTGACAGACGCTTCGTTCCGCAGGATCTGCAAAGAATGCGGAGCGGACATGGTATATACGGAATTCGTCCCCTCCGAAGGACTCATCCGGGACGCAGACAAGGCCATCGCCAAAATGGTCACCTCCGGCGCGGAGGCCCCGATCGCCATCCAGATTTACGGGCATGATCCCGAAGCGATGGTGCGGGCCGCCCGGATGGCTGACGAGGCAGACCGGATCGCGGGCGGACACGGATGCGACGTCATCGACATCAACTTCGGCTGTCCGGTCAGCAAAATCGCGGGACGCGGCGCCGGATCGGGCATGATGCGCGAGCCGGACAAGATGGTCCGCATCACGCAGATGATTGTGGATGCGGTCCATAAACCCGTCACGGTCAAGACCCGGCTGGGCTGGGACGACCATTCGAAGATCATCGTGGAACTGGCCGAACGGCTGCAGGACACGGGCATCCAGGCTCTCACCATCCATGGCAGGACCCGTTGCCAGATGTACAAGGGAGAAGCGGACTGGACCCTGATCGGAAAAGTCAAGGAGAACCCGCGCATGCATATACCTATTATAGGAAATGGCGACATCACCTCCGCGCAGAAAGCGGCCGAGGCATTCGACCGGTGGGGCGTGGACGGCATCATGGTCGGGCGGGCCTCCTTCGGCCATCCTTGGATTTTCCGGGAAATCAAGCACTTCCTTTCGACCGGAGAGGAACTGCCGCCACTGGGCGTAGCGCAGCGGGTCGACCTGGCGGAACGGCACCTGCAGCTGTCGCTCGACCTGAAAGGTCCCGTCAGGGGAATCTACGAGATGCGCCGCCACCTGTCATGCTATTTCAAAGGGCTGCCCGGATTCAAAGAGACCCGAATCAAGCTGGTCACGACGACCGAACCCGAAATCCTGTTCGCCACCCTGGAAGAGATCCGGCAGCGATGGGGAGACGTCCCGCTGACCGAAACGGCCAATGTATACGGGGTATAGTGTAAATGTGAATTATTTCGTATATTTGCGGACTTAAAACTACTCTCCCCCCCGGAGATTTCAGGGAAATGCTGGAAAAGATTCTTCTTGCACCGTACTATTTAACGCTGAAACTCAGACATGTTTTCTACGACCATGGCTGGTGCAAATCCTATCCCTGTGAAGTTCCCACCATCTGCATCGGCAACATCGCCGCTGGCGGAACCGGAAAGACCCCGCACACCGAAATGCTCCTGAAAACCCTGCTGCAGAGCGACGAATGGGCATTCAGCAACATTGCCGTCCTGTCCCGGGGACACAAACGGACCAGCCGGGGATTCCAGCAGGTGGAACGCGACGGAAGCGCCTCCTTCTATGGGGATGAACCCGTCCAGATCAAAAACAAGTTCCCGAGCGTAACCGTCGCAGTAGACCGCTCCCGCGTCCAGGGCTGCGATTTCCTCTGCCATCCCGAGAAACTCACCACCAGCAAGAAAGCCCGCAAGTGCCGGAACAAGGAATTGCCCCCGGCCGACATCGTCGTCCTGGACGACGCCTTCCAATACCGGGCGCTCCGCTCCTATTTCAACATTGTCCTCGTGGACTACAACCGCCCCGTCGACAAAGACCGGCTCCTCCCCTTCGGACGCCTGCGGGACCTGCCCCAACGCCTTCACCAGGCAGACATCATCATTGTCACCAAATGCCCCGTCTATCTGGAGGACCAGGAACGGGCGGAATGGGTCAAGACGATGGGGATCGTCGAATTCGATCCCGAAACCTGCCAGGGAGTGGACAAACGCGGGAAGCGCCTGACCATCCTCTTCACTTCGATCAACTACTGCCCGCTCCAGCGGGTGTTCGAAGAAGGCGACACGCGGTACATTTATTCCCAGAAACTTGTCCTGTTCTCCGGCATCGCGAAAGATACGCCGCTACGCCGCTATCTCAGTGATACATACAAGATAGTCAAACACTTCACCTTCTCGGACCATCATAAATACTCCGCCATGGACATCAGCCGCATCCATGCCGCCTCGCGCGCCTTCCCGACAGCGGTCGTCGCCACGACGGAAAAAGACAGCCAGCGCCTGAGAGACTATGAAAAAATACCCGGAAGCCTCAAGGAGAGGTTGTTCCAGGTACCCATCGAAGTCGCCTTCTTGTCCGAGCGCGAAAAAGCTGTTTTCGAAAAACAGCTCATGGACGCCCTGCGAGTATTTCATTCTGCGCAGCAATAGATTCCTCGTGGATCGCATTGAAAACGGCGGTGATGAACTTCTCTGACAAGCCGTATTCCTGCCCCTTTACGATCATTTTGGCCAACAGGCTGTCCCAACGGGACTCCTGCAAGATGGCGATGTTGTGCTCCTTCTTGTACTCACCGATCTTGTAACTGATGCCCATCCGGGATTTCAGGGAGAACAGCAGGTTTTCATCAATGATATCGATCTGTGCGCGCAGCTGGTCGATATTCTCTTTATAATCAATATTATCCGTTTCCTTGTCGCGGACCTGGATCCGGGAAAGCAAATCGCCGAATCCCTCCGGGGTCAGTTGCTGCGCCGCATCGCTCCGGGCACAGGCAGGATTGCAGTGGGTCTCGATCATGAGGCCGTCAAATCCGATATCCAACGCCCGCTGGGACAGCTCCAGCAAATACTCCCGTTTTCCGGCCATGTGGCTGGGATCCGCGAAGAAAGGCAGTTCCGGATAGCGGGTCCGGAGCTCGATGGCCAGCCGCCACCCCGGATCGTTCCGGTAGGTGATTTTCTGATAGGTCGAAAACCCGCGGTGGATAACGCCGAGACGGGTGATGCCGCAGCGGTTCAGCCGCTCGAGCGCCCCGATCCACAGGTCGATGTCCGGATTGACCGGATTCTTCACCAGCACCGGGATGTCCGTCCCCTTCAAAGCCTCCGCGATTTCCTGCATCAGGAAAGGATTAGCCGTTGTCCGGGCGCCGATCCACACCATGTCGACCCCCGCTTTAATGCATTCATACACATGCTTTTCACTTGCTACTTCCGTGCAAACCTTCATGCCCAGTTCAGACTGGACCCGCTTCAGCCAGGGAAAGCCGTCCGTGCCCACCCCTTCAAAACTGCCCGGATGCGTGCGCGGCTTCCAGATGCCAGCCCGGAAAACATGGATGCCCAGGTCCCGGAGCCCAGCCGCCGTCTCCATCACCTGTTCCTGTGATTCGGCGCTGCACGGGCCGGCGATAATCATCGGCCGCGGAAGCGTGAAAAACCCCCACTCACTGACGGGGACAAGTGTAAGCTTTTGTTCCATAATCGTTTATCGGATAATTTTCTTAATTCTGTTTGCCTGCTCGATCAAATCCCGGATGCCTGCTTCGTCAAATTCATCGATGGCCTTCCGGAACGCCTCCATCTTTTCAATATACGTTTCAATGACATGGAGGACATTCTCCCGGTTCTGCACCAGGATCGGGACCCACATGTCCGCACTGCTCTTGGCCAACCGCACGGTCGAGGAAAAACCACCCGACGCGAGGTCGAAAATGTGTTTCTCATCCTTCTCCTTGTCCAGGACGGTCAGCGCCAGGGCGAAGGAAGTCACATGGGAAATATGTGATACATAGGCCGTATGGACATCGTGATTGTCCGCATTCATGTAAGCCGGCCGCATGTTGAGGGTGTCATACAGTCCCTCGATCGTGGCGAGCGCTTTCGGATCGGACTCTTCCGAATTCGCGAAAATGCAGGCCCGGCCGTCGAAAAGGCCCGGCATGGCCGCCCAGGGGCCGGAATACTCCGTACCGGCCATCGGGTGCGTCGCCACATAGGCTGGGCGCATGGGATGGTAGTGGACGCTGCGGACGATATGCGCCTTGGTCGAGCAGGTGTCGATGACGATTTTGTCCTGGGTCCCCTGGGCCTGGAACCGGTCCAGGATATCCGGCAGCATTTTCACGGCGGCCCCGACCGGAACCGCGACCACGACAATGTCACTCAAGGAGATGCAATCTTCATAAGAGACGATTTCATCCACCAGCCCGATTTCCTTCGCAGCGCTGGCATGGACGGGATCCGATTCAACCCCGAGCACCCGGGAAGCAAATCCGCGGCGTTTCAAATCAATCGCCATCGAACCGCCGATCAGGCCGAGTCCGATGATTCCGACAATCTTTTTCTCTGAGTTCGCTTTCTGGCTCATATCTACTTCATCTTCTTTTTCAATTCCTCCACCCGGCGGCAGGCCTCCTGGAGCACCGGGACCGTGGCGCAAAGCGATGCGCGCACATAATCCGCTCCGCCCCGGCCGAAAACGAACCCGGGCGTCAGGAAGATTCCGCTGTCATAAAGCAGCCGGTCCGACATCCGCTCTCCCAGGGTACGTTCGTCACCAGGCCCCTGCAAAGGGTCCAGCAGCGGATTGTCCGGCTCCAACCGTCCCCACAAGAACAAGCCGCACGAGGCCGGGTCATAGTGCGCCCCGATGATATCGAACAACTTGGCAGCCACTTCTTTACGCTGGTAATACCCGGCATTCAGCTCCTGGTACCACTCCGGTCCCTGCGACAGCGCTTCCACCGCCGCCAGCTGCAGCGGACGGAACATGCCGGAGTCCATCTGGCTCTTCACTTTCAGGACCTGCGCAATCATATCAGCGGCTCCGGCGACCATGCCGATCCGCCAGCCGGACATGTTGTGTGCCTTGCTGAGGGAATTCAGTTCCAGGCAACAGTCTTTCGCGCCCGGGGCGGCCAGGATGGAAAGCGGCCGGGATGTTTGAATGAAGCTATACGGATTATCGTTGACAATTAGAATCTCATGCTTCTTCGCAAACGCCACGAGACGCTCGTACAACGCTTCCGTCGCACTGGCGCCGGTCGGCATGTTCGGGTAATTCGTCCACATGATCTTGACCCCCGTGAGGTCCATGGCCTCCAAGGCATCGAAATCGGGCCACCAGTGGTTCTCCTCCGTGAGCGCATACGTCAGGATCTCCGCCTCCGTCAGCCGGCATGCCGAAGTATACGTCGGATACCCGGGATCCGGGACCAGCACTTTGTCGCCTTTGTCCAGGAAAGCCAGGCAGATCAGCAGAATCCCCTCTTTCGACCCGACCAGGGGCTGGATTTCATCCGACGGGTCCAGGGCCACCCCATAATACCGGGCGTACCAGGCCGCGAAGGCTTCGCGCAACTGGGGAATCCCGACATAACTCTGGTAGGCGTGGTTTCCAGGGCGGACCGCCTCTTCCGCGAGCTTGAGGACAGCCGCCTCGGGGGGCATCCGGTCCGGCGCTCCGATTCCGAGATTGACCACGGGCGGCTCCCCGGCCGCGGCACGGCGGGCGCCGATCGACGCAACTTCCTTGAGTTTCCGGGAGAAATAGTATTCCTGGACACCGAGGGTCCGTTTGGCAGGTGTGATAATCATGGTTTTTCCTTAAATTGCTGAAACATATTCCCCGAGAATGGTCAAATCCTCAATCAGCGGACGGACGGCCGAAAGGGCCTGGCTGTACCGTTCGTAACGGTCGAATTTGATATCGGCATAGAAGAAATACTGCCATTTCTTGCCCGGAATCGGCAGGGACTGGATCCGGGTCAGATTCATGTCATAAAAGGACAGGATGGTCAGGATGTGGGCCAGGGAACCCGGGGTATGCGGCAGGGTGAAACAGATGGAGGCCTTGTCGATCCGTTCCGGGGGAACCTCAATCCCGTCGTCCAGGATCAGGAAGCGGGTAAAGTTCTCCTTGTAGGTCTCGATACTGGCCTCGAGAATCTCCAGTCCGAACAGTTCCGCGGCCAGGGTGGAAGCGACGGCGCCGACTCCCTCCAGATGGTCCCGGGCTATGTCTGCGGCACTTTTGGCCGTATCTTCCGATTCCACCATCTTGATCCAGGGGCATTTCTCCTCGAAGAAAGCCCGGGTCTGGTTGATGGCCATGTAGTGGGTCCGGACCTCGCGGATGTCTTCCAACTTCTGGCCGGGCAGCGCCATCAGGTTCTGGTGGATCGGCAGATAGATCTCCCCCTTGATCCGGACCGGATACTTCCGGAGCAATTCATAATTCGGGAGGAGACCGCCGGAGGTGGTGTTTTCGATGGCCATGACCGCCGCGTCCGCCCGTCCGGAAGATAGGGCCCGGAAAAGGCCGTCGAATGTGGCGCATTCGACAATTTCCGGAACGGTATCCCGTTCCTGCCTGTAAAACATCCGGGCTGCCTGTTCATGGAAGCAGCCGGAAAAACCCTGGATTGCCACACGTGTTGCCATCGTCTCTCAATTTCATAAAAAAAGTGCTGTCCGATCGCATCCGGACAGCACCCTTAACGTATCTGTACACACGAAGTCCGGACCATTATCGTTTGGGATAATAGGGAAAAAAGAATCCGGCAAAATAAAATCGTGTCTGCATCATTCTGTTTCCGCTTCTGGGAACAAATATAAGAAAAAAACTTTACGTTGATCCGGGGAAAGGGATTTTTACACCGTCATGATGTCTTTTTCCTTGGCTGCGATAACCCCGTCAATCACCTTGATATTCTTGTCGGTGACCTTCTGGACCTCATCCTCGCCCTCTTTCTCGGCGTCCTCCGGGAGGTTGTCGTTCTTCTGGGCCTTCTTCAACAGGTCGACCGCATCGCGGCGGGCGTTCCGGACAATCACCTTGGTATTCTCACCGGCAGCCTTCGCCTTCTTGATCAACTCCTTGCGGCGCTCCTCCGTCAGCGGGGGGACATTGCAGCGGATCACCTCCCCGTTGTTCATCGGGGTCAGGCCCACATTCGCATCGAGGATGGCCTTCTCGATCTTGGAAATCATCGACCGCTCCCAGGGCTGGATCAGAATCGTCTTGGCATCCGGCGTCGTCACCGAAGAAACCTGCGGGATCGGGGTCGGGGTGCCATAATAGTCTACGACCACATTGTTGAAAATCGAAGGGTTAGCTTTGCCCACCCGGTAGTTCCGGAGGTCTTCCTCGAGGAAGGCGATGGCCTCCTGCATCTTTTCGTCTGCAGAAGTAATGATAGCTTTAGCGTTCTCAGGTAACATGATATATCTGTTTTTTTTAATTTACACGTGGACAAGGGTACCGACCTTTTCACCGTCAAGCAGCCGACCGAGATTGCCGCTTTTGTTCATGTCGAACACAATAATCGGCATATTTCCCTCACGGCACAGGGAATACGCGGTCTGGTCCATCACCTTCAGGTGCTTTTCCAAGGCCTCGTCGAAGGTCAGTTCCTCGTAGCGGACGGCCGTCGGATCCTTCTCGGGATCGGCAGTATAGACACCGTCCACCCGTGTCCCTTTCAACAAGGCGTCCGCGCCGATTTCTAAAGCACGGAGCGCCGCACCCGAATCGGTCGTGAAGAACGGATTCCCGGTACCACCGGCGATGAGCGCAACGCCTCCTTTTTCAAGGAAATCCACGACGTCGTCGCGCATGTAAAGGTGGGCCAACGGCTCCATCGGCGTCGCTGTAAACACCTTCGCCTGAACCCCTTCCGCCTTAATGAACATCGACAGGGCGAGCGAATTGATCACTGTGGCCAGCATGCCCATCTTGTCGCCGTCCACACGGTCGAAACCGTCCCCGATCCCCTGCAATCCGCGGAAAATGTTTCCGCCTCCGTTGACAATCGCCACCTGCAAGCCTTCCCGGGCCGCAGAAGCCACTTCGCGGGCATATGCATGCAACGTATCCGTATCAAAGCCTTTTCCCTGGGCGCCGCCCAGACTCTCACCACTGAGTTTCAGCAGAACTCTTCTGTACATAATCCTCTCTGTTAACTATTCTTCTGTCACCCGGATCACCGCAAGGCAATCGCATGCGGTCCCGAAAGTCCTTCCGCCGGGCACAGGAAACAAAATTATCGAAATATTATGAAACTTGCAAGAAACACCCTATATTTGCGTTTAAATCGACAATTTAGGATTAAACTGTTACCAATGGCAAACGCATTCCATTACTCCATCGGCAGAAAGTTCATCCAGGCGGTGAGCGGAGCCTTCCTCATTATTTTCCTGCTCCTTCATGCAACGATCAACTTCTTTGCCGTCATTGACTCTTTCACTGGCAAATACGGTGTTGCAGCCGCTGATGATAAACTGTTCTCCGCCGGAGACGGGCTTTTCAAACTGGGCTGTGATTTCATGTCTACGCCCGTGATCGACATCATGGTCCCGATCCTCGCCCTGGGCTTCCTGGTGCATATCGGTTACGGTATTTACCTGACCTGGTATAACACGAAGGCACGCGGCGGCGTGAAACGGTACGAAGTCCCCAGCAAAGCAGCTGCCGATTCCTGGTCCGCCAAGAACATGTTCGTTCTCGGAATCGTCATCCTCGGCCTGCTCTTCATGCACCTTTCCCATTTCTGGGCCAAGATGCAGTTGCAGGAGTTCATCGGAAGCGAAGCTGCCAACGATCCGTATCTGCTGATGAACCAGACCTTCGGCACCTGGTGGATGACCCTGATCTATATCGTGTGGTTCTGCGCCATCTGGCTGCACCTGATCCACGGCTTCTGGAGCATGTTCCAGTCCATCGGTTGGAACAACCAGATCTGGATGAAACGCCTCAAAGTCATCGGCGTGGTCGTTGCGACCCTGATCTGGCTCATGTTCACCTCCGTTGCAGTCAATGCGTTCCTGCAAGCGAACGGCATGATCGGATAATTTTTCCGGATTTTTCTTGCATTTTCATTTTCTTATCGGCATATTTGTAACCGGATATGAGAACGAATCGGACGAATAATTTCTGGTGGCGCACTTACAGTTCCAAGCTGTAAGTCGTTCGCCGTAGTTACCGTCCAAGCACATACAGGTGGCACGCTGACTTACAGCGCGCCACTTTTTTTGTGCCCGGGAACATCCATGATGATAAAAACGCAAATACCTTACAAATAACAATTTAACAAATCAGACTATGAAACAGAAAAAGTTCATCCTCCCCGAGAGCGAGATTCCCCAGCAGTGGTTCAACATCCAGGCGATCATGCCCAACAAGCCGCTTCCCATCCTTAACCCGGCTACGCATGAACCGCTCAAAGCAGCAGACCTCTACCCCATCTTCTGCCAAGCCTGCGCCGACCAGGAACTTGACCAGACCCACGAATGGATCGATATCCCGGAGCCGGTCCGCGAGCAATATGCCGGCTACCGCTGCACCCCGCTGGTCCGGGCATATGAACTGGAAAAGGCCCTCGGTACGCCCGCCCATATCTATTTCAAGAATGAGAGCGTCAGCCCGGCGGGTTCCCACAAACTGAATTCCGCCCTTGCCCAGGCCTTTTATGCCAAGGAACAGGGCATTACGAATATCACAACCGAGACCGGTGCCGGACAATGGGGTGGCGCGCTGTCTTATGCGGCCAAGAAATTCGGCCTGGAATGCGCCGTATACATGGTGAAAGTCAGCTATGAGCAGAAGCCCTACCGCAGGAGCATCATGCAAACCTTCGGGGCGGCGATCACCCCTTCCCCGTCCATGTCCACCCGTGCCGGAAAAGACATCCTGACCATCAATCCCAACGACCGCGGCTCCCTGGGTTGTGCGATTTCCGAGGCCATCGAGCTGGCGGTCACCACGCCGAACTGCAAATACACCCTCGGCTCCGTCCTCAACCATGTCTGCCTCCACCAGACAGTGATCGGTCTCGAAGCAGAGAAACAGATGGAGATGGCCGGTGAATATCCCGACATCGTCGTCGCATGCTTCGGCGGCGGATCCAATTTCTCCGGCATTGCTTTCCCGTTCATGCGCCACAACATCCAGGACGGCAAAAAGACCCGGTTCATCGCAGCCGAGCCGACGTCCTGCCCGAAACTGACCCGCGGGAAATTCGAATATGATTTCGGTGACGAAGCCGGGCTCACCCCGCTCCTGCCGATGTATACGGTCGGGCATACCTTCAAACCGGCCAGCATCCATGCCGGCGGCCTGCGCTACCACGGAGCGGGCGTCATCCTGTCCCAACTGATGAAGGACGGATTCATGGAAGCAGTTGACATCGAGCAGCTTGACTCCTTCAATGCCGGCATCCTGTTCGCCCGGACCGAAGGCATCATCCCGGCCCCGGAGTCCTGCCACGCCATCGCGGCAACCATCACCGAAGCCCTCAAGTGCAAGGAAAGCGGCGAGAAGAAGACCATTCTCTTCAACCTTTCCGGCCACGGGTTCGTGGACATGGGCGCCTATGACCAGTACTTCTCGGGCAGCCTGCAGAATTATCACATCTCTGACGAAGAACTCGCCGGCTACATCGCCAGCGCAGATGCCCTGAACAAATAATCATAACTTGAAAATGACCCGTATCCTGCATTTAATCCTTTTGTTGGGAGGTCTCCTCACGCTCCCGTCCGCTCATCAGCCGGACGGGAGCGAATGGGCGATTATCCCTGAGCCCAAAGAATTCCGGCAAACCGGATCGAAAACATTCAAATTGAAAAAAGTGGTAACGGATACCACTGTCCGCTTCTCCAATCCGGACGAATACCAATTGATCATCCGCAGAGGGGAAGCCACAATCACAGGCAATTGCCACTGGGCAAAAAGTACCCTGGCGCAAATAACCGACAGGAAAGGGAAAGTCCCCGATGTGACCATCCATGACTGGTCTGCTTACCCTTTCCGGGGTTTCATGCACGATACGGGCCGCAATTTCCAGACCGTCAGCATGCTGAAGGAAACACTCGACTTAATGAGTTTCTATAAGTTGAACTGTTTCCATTGGCATCTGACGGACAATCCGGCATGGCGCATCGAATGCAAGGTTTTCCCGCAGCTCAATGATCCCCGATATCAGGTCAAGGGAAGGGATGAAGGCAAGTTTTATTCCTATGATGAAATCCGCGAGATCATCGCCTATGCCCGTGCGCGCGGCATCACCATCGTTCCCGAAATCGACATGCCGGGCCATTCCGCCTATTTCAAGCATACGTTCGGGTTCACGATGGATTCGGAACAAGGACGGGCCGTCCTGGAAAAATGCCTTGACGAATTCTTCACAGAAATACCCAAAAGTGACTGTCCCTTTTTCCATATCGGTTCCGACGAAGTGCGGATCCAAGATCCGGAAGGGTTCATGGCATGGCTGGAAAAGATTACGGAACGGTATGACCGGCAGCCCATTGCATGGGACCCGGGATTACCGACCTCCGGAAAAACGATCCGCCAGGTATGGATCAACCGTTCCGCGCCCAACGACAAGCCGGGGAAATATCTCGACTCTTTTACCGGATACTTGAATCATTATGACCCGATGCTGTTCACGAGCCGCCTGTTTTTGCATACCGCCGCTGCGCAAACCACGCCGGATACGTCAGAGGCGATGGGAGGCACGCTCTGCTTGTGGAATGACATCCGTGTCGACCGGAAAGAAAACATCAGCCTGCACAACGGCATGATTAACGGCATGATGGCCTTTTCTGAACGATTCTGGAACGGCGGCAATGCGGGGCCGGTGGAGAACGCGCTTCTTCCTCCCGATCCGCAGACGGAAACAGGCGCCCGGCTGGCAGACTTTGAAAAGAAAATCAGGCTTCACCGGGACCGGTTCCACCGAGGGAAGATGCGCTGGGTCGCCAATTCACAGCTAAAGTGGATGGTGCAAGTAAATGATTCTGAGCCCTTCCCCGCATACGGCGGAGCTGTCAATCTGGATGCATTCTGCCAGACGCACTCCATCCAAACAGCCGATTCCGCTTTTGCCATTGCCCGCACCACGATCCTCGCACAAAAAGAGATGGACGCTGAAGTCTGGCTGGGTTTTGACACACCTGCCCGCTCCAACCGGAATGGCTATGGCATCGGGAAACAGGGCCGGTGGGAAGGAGAAGGCCAGTGCTTTGTCAACGGGACAGAGATCCTCCCGCCGAAAGCCTGGGAGGAACCCGGAAAATACAATTACCATTTCAATACGTGGGGCAAGCCCGCTCAGGAAGAGCCCTATACGGACGAGCAGTTCTACTGGATGCGTGAACCGGCCCGTATCCATCTGAAAAAGGGTCAGAATCAGGTCGAAATCCGAATCCCGAAAACCTATAAAGGATTCCGGTGGAGTTTCGCCTTCATTCCCGTCCGGACACAGAAGGACGGCCGGGTTACAGAAGCGGAGGGGCTCCGTTATCTCTGACATACCGGCAGGATCGAGCCCCATCTTCACACATTCCTGCCGGATCCGAAGCGTTTCGGCCGGTTTTTTGTGGGTATCCGGACCGGAGATTATTTAACAAATAACTAAAAACCAAGATATCATGAAAGCTGAATCATTTTTCGCCCTGATGGCCGGCGCAGCCGCCGGTCTCGTCGCCGGTATCCTCATCGCTCCGGACAAAGGAGAAGTCACCCGTGAGAAATTGAAAGAAGAAGCAGGAGACGCCGCCCATGATCTGCACGTGCGTGCCCGCTATGCCCGCAAGGAGATGAACGCCCTCAAGAAAACGCTCGCAGAGCAAGGCGCTTCCTTCAAAGATGACGCCCGCGCCAAGATCCTGGAACAACTGGACCGTCTCGAGAAGGCCCTCTCCCGTGACGAGGCACAGGAAGACGTCGACGAACAGGCACAACCTACCGCCTGATGAGCGAGTTCACCAAACCGGTAGATGACCTCTCCCGGAGCACAAAGGAATACGTAGACCTCCGCCTGGATGACTTGAAACTCCGGGCGGTTAAAGGTTTATCCTTGTCGCTGAACCATCTGCTCACGATGATTCTCATCCTCTTTACGGCCGCCATCGTCATGCTCGCCCTGGCCTTCGGGCTCGTCCTGCTGCTGGGGAGCGCGATTGGCAGCTACGCCGGAGGCGCTTTCATCGTGGCCGGTTTCTTCCTGCTGGTCGGAGTAATCCTTTTCCTCCTGCGGAAGAAGCTGTTCCTGAACAGTTTCATCAAGATGTTCGTCGGAATATTCTTTGACGAAGAAAAAGAGGGAGGTACGGATGAACAAATATAGCCACATCCGGAATATGGACGACTTGGTCGCCGCACAGCAGCAACTCCAGGGTCGCATCCGGCGGAAAGGGACAGAGGTGATGGACCGGCTCGAGGGAATCCGGACGGCCTATGCGCCCTCCAACCTGCTCTCGACCGGCATCAACGAGGTATCCAACCAATTGCACATCAAAGACGCGCTGCTCCGCATGGTCCGCACGTTGAAATACCGGCTCAGCCAGTAACAAACAAAATCTTAAATCGGCTTCGTCTTTTCGCGGAGCCAGGTCGCCACCACCTCGGGCAAGTGCCTGTACAGTGCCTGGTAGACATGCTCATTATACGCATTCAGCCAGGCAGTCTCTCCTTCTGTCAATAAGTTCCGGACAATGACGGAGGTATCAATGTGGCAAAGCGTCAGGTTTTCAAACGCCAGCCAAGTGCCGAACTCGTTGGTCCCGGCCTCCGTGCACAGCAGCAGGCTCTCATGCCGGACCCCATGCTTGCCTTCGCGGTAAATGCCCGGCTCGTCGGAAGTAATCATGCCCGGAAGCAACGGCTGCGCATTGAAATTCTGGCGGATATCCTGCGGCCCCTCGTGGACCCCCAGGAAGAAACCCACGCCATGGCCGGTTCCGTGGCCGAAATTCCGCTTGGACTGCCAGAGCGGATTCCGTGCCAGCACATCCAGCTGGCACCCGGCCGTCCCCTTGGGGAAAACAGCCATCGCCAAGCCGATATGCCCTTTCAGCACCAGGGTGTAGTCTTCTTTTTCAAGCGGCGTGCAAGGTCCGACCGGGATGGTACGGGTGATATCCGTTGTCCCGAAAAGGTATTGTCCGCCCGAATCCACCAGGTAGAGCCCCTTCGGTTCAATCCGGGGCGCATCGTCTCCGGCCGGGGTGATATAATGCGGCAGCGCTGCCCCCGGTCCATAGGCGGAGATTGTCTCGAAACTGTCTCCGCGATAGCCCGGAATCCGCGCCCGCAATGCCCCCAACTGCCGGGCCGCGTCCCATTCGGTCACGATGGCCCCGATTTCCAACTGGCGCTCCAGCCAGTACAGGAAGCGCTCCATGGCCAATCCGTCCTCGAAATGTGCCTCGCGCATGCCGGCGATCTCCACCTCGTTCTTGACGGCCTTGCGCCGGCTTACCGGAGAAGCGCCGGTGACCAGCTCGGACTTCAAGGCGTTGTTTTCCAAGATTGTATGCAAGTCGTAATTCAGCGTGGCCGGGTCCACGAACAGGCGGCGGATGTAGCCGTCGTCCAGCATTCCCGCCACCGCCAGGGAAATATCATCATACTCGAAAATCCGGATGCCGTCGGACTTGAGTTCATAAAAACTGTCCCGGGTTTCCTGGTCGGGCGTTCCCCCTTTTCGGACATACCAGTCGACCTCGTCCTGAGTCACCAGCAAATAGGAAATAACCAGCGGATTATAGGCGATGTCCGATCCCCGGACGTTCAGCAGCCAGGCGATTTCGTCCAAGGCGGTCAAGAGGATGGCGTCGCACCCTTTCTCATAAAGGAAATTCCTCAGCCACATTATTTTATCCTGCCGTGACTCGCCGACGATGTCCACGCCGAGCGTGATGATCGGCGTCTGCGGGACGGCCGGGCGATTGTCCCAAACCGCTTCCAGTAAATCCGGGACGCTGATGATGCGGACCGGATCCTCCGCATCCTCATCGGCATCATTCAGCCCGCTCACCGCCCGGAATTCCGACCGGATTGCCCGGATGGAGGCCGTACTCTGGCAAAGGCCGTCCACAGCAATGACCGGCGCCTCGTCATAACCGGTAAAGGCTTCCAAGGCCAGCCACCGGGGGATGGGGACCTGGCCGGGAACCCGCAATTTATGCAGTTCCACGCCGCTGCCTTCCAGTTGCTCCACGGCCTGGATAAAGTATCGCGTATCCGTCCACAAGCCGGCATGGTCCTGGGTCACAACGATTTCACCGGCCTCTCCCGTGAAGCCGCTCAACCACTCCACCTGTTTCCACCGGGGCGCGGGATATTCGCTGCTGTGGGGATCCGAGCCGCTGACAACGACGGCATCCCAACCTTTTTCAAGCATGAGCGCACGGAGCGCACTGATTCTGCGGGCATGAATCCTTCCCATGATTTCGGGGTATTAGAAGCTCCTGCAATTTACAGATTTTTAAGGAAAAACCCTACCTTTGCGCAATTTTCGTATCTTTGTGTAAGTAGCCAGTCTGTTCTGTCATGACCTGTGATGCGCATACCTTTACACGAATCTTTAACGGATACAAAGCTCCGTTCATCCGGTATGCGACGGCTTATATTCACGACCCCGTGACCGCAGAAGACATTGTGATGGAAGCCATGATGAATTTCTGGATCCGGCATGAGGACCTTCCGGATGATACAGATATCCCCGCCTATATTTTGACCGCTGTACGCAACAAAAGCATTGACTTCCTCAGAAAAGAAATGCACCGCCAACAGATTTCGGGGGATTTGTCTGAAACGGCAGAATGGGAAATAAGCCAGCGGCTGGCCTCCATTGAAGCGGACGGATTTCAAGAAATTTTCGCCCGGGATATCCGCAATATCGTCGACGGAGTTCTGGAAGAGATGCCGGAGCGGTCCCGTAAAGTATTCTCTATGAGCCGACTGGAGGGTCTTGATCAAAAAAGGATTGCAAATGAGCTGGGCATGACCGTCAAAGGAGTCCAGTTCCATATTACACGCATCCTCAATGCCATGCGGAAAGCATTGAAAGAATATCTGTAAAAAAAAAGCGGAATACTGCTAGGCATCTGTCTGTCTCATCCGTTATTATAGTGTATTCGGAAAGGACATGGACAGATACTTGCTTTATCGATTCTTTAACGGACAGGCCACCGAGGAAGAAATTGCCCGGATCCGCCAGTGGGAACAATCCTCCACAGATCATGCGACCGCCCTGAAACAAGAGCGGAAACTGTATGACATGATGATTCTCGCCCGGGACACGGGCGCCCAGGGAAACCATCGGATCCGCCCGGCAAGATATTACTGGGGGGTGCTGGCAACTGCGGCCGCCGCATTGTTGTTGGGCGTTTTTCTCTGGCTGAGGCCGGAACGGACGGACTCCGTTAACATTGCACAAAATACCATTTCCGTCCCGCCTGGCCAGCGCGTCAATCTCCGGCTTCCGGATGGATCCGATGTATGGCTGAATGCCGGGACGACGCTCACTTATCCCCCTGCCTTCAAGAAGGAGGGCAGAGAAGTCTTCCTGGATGGAGAAGCGCTGTTCGAGGTTGCACGGAACGAAAAAGTCCCCTTTATTGTAAAAACCTATGCCAAAAGTATTTCCGTCCTTGGAACCCGGTTTGATGTAGACGCGTCACGTCAAAGGAACACGTTCCGGACAGCCCTGTTTAACGGGAAAGTGCGCATCGATGGCCAAGAGACTGACAAGCCGGTATTCCTGTCGCCTGGAGAAACGGCTACACTGGATTCCAACGGCCGCCTTGCCGTGACGAAGACCACCCACCCCGAGGAATATCGCTGGTATGAAGGACTGTATTGTTTCAATGACAAGGCTTTCCCGGAAATCTTACGCGATCTTGAACGTTATTTCGACCTGGAAATCAGCCTGAACAACCCCGACGTGAAGGATATCATCCTTACCGGGAAATTCCGCATATCGGATGGGCCTGAAACAGCCTTGAAGGTGCTTCAAAACAGTTTCCCTTTCCAATACACAAAGGATAATAATCTGATTACCATTTATTAACAACTAGTCCCCATCACTAACAGCCCATGCCCATGAAGTAACATCAACACACTAAAAAAGAACCGGCAGTTGCCCCACAACTACCGATTCGAAAACAAATTCAGCACTAACACTAAATTCTTTACAAATTTAAACATTTCTTTCAATTATGAGACTGCCAGCATGTCTTTCTACCGTGCTTTTGGCTGTTTTGATTACTCATACCGCATATTCCCAAAATGCAACCGTGAGTATAGACAGGAACAATGTACCCATCTCCACCATTCTCGAAGATATTGAACATCAAACAGATTATTTGTTTGTATATCAGAAAGATGTGGACGTAACCACAAAAAAGGACATTCATGTCAAGTCCGCCGGCGTAGAAACAGTTTTAAACCAAGTTTTCACCGGAACCAACATCGGATACAAGTTTTCACAAAAATACATCATCCTTTTCCGGAGCAACAACCCCGGCACACAACCGGAGACTGAAAACCGTGTATGGGGGGCCGTGACCGACCAGAACGGAGAACCTCTGATCGGCGTTTATATCCTTCCCAAAGGAAGCCAAAGAGGAGAAATTACCGACATGAATGGGAAATTCTCCATCGCAGCGAAAAAAGGGGATGTCCTGACGATTTCCCACATTGGTTTTGTCACGCAACAGGTTACCATCGGAAACCGAAACGAAATGAACATCCAAATGGAAGAAGATTTCCAAACCCTGGATGCCGTTGTTTTCATCGGATATGGGACCTCCCGGAAGAAAGATCTGACGGGTTCCGTCGCTCAAGTACAAACGACGCAGATTGAAAAAGAAGCGCCCAGATCCGTTGCCGACGCCCTTCGGGGCGGAGTTGCCGGTTTGACGCTTGGCATGTCCACAACTCCGGCAGGAACTGCCGACATCCAAATACGCGGCAAGAATACCCTGAGTGCCGGTTCCTCTCCGCTGTATGTCCTTGACGGCGTTGTTTACAAAGGAGAACTGACGGATATCAATCCCAACGACATTGAAAGCATCGACGTTCTCAAGGATGCCTCTTCCGTCGCAATTTATGGCGCCAAAGCCGCGAATGGCGTCATCGCCATCACGACAAAAAGAGGTAATATCGGTAAACCGCGTGTCACGCTGAATTCCAACATCGGACTTGCCACGGCCGCCCATGTTGTAAAAACCGTTGACGGAGAAGGGTTTATCCGTTTCCGCCATGATTTCTTTGAAGGACAGCGGACCGATGAAGAGCGGGCGGCCAAGCCGGGGATGTACGATGACCCGCGTTCTTTGGGGGGCGGCGTCAACGTTCTGGATTGGTACAATTATACCCAGAACACACCCGCGACTTCCCTTCCGGACGAGAATACGCTGGTTTCGGCCTGGCTGTCCCGGCTTGCTTTTTCAGACATTGAAATAGAGCACTATTTGAATGGACTTGAAACAGATTGGGATAAAGAAGTATTCCAAACTGGTCTCCAGCAGGACTATACCGTCAGCCTGTCCAATAAAAATGAAAAAGCGGCTTACTATGCTTCATTGGGATATGCCAACCGTGAAGGGACTGTTGTCGGCGCCGGATACGAGAACTACCGGGCACGGATCAACCTCGATGCTGATATTACGAAATGGCTGACTGTCGGAATCAATGCCCAATTCGCCGCACGCAACAGCGGTTGGCTGCGGGCAGATACAGACCAGCGCCGAAATCTCTCTCCCTGGTCCACGAATGACATTGACGATCCGGAAAGTATCTACCGGCAGTACCCGAATGGGAATAACAACAGCGTCAACCCTTTCTTTAACAATTATTTCATTGACCGGCGCGCCTGGAACTACGAACTGACATCAAACCTCTTTGCAAAGATCAAATTACCTTTCGGGTTTGATTACCAGATTAACTTTTCGCCTCGCCAGCATTGGTATGAGTATTTCAACCACCAGTCTGCCGACAACCCCAGTTGGGCAGGGAAAGGCGGGGAATCCGAACGGACCCATGAACACTCATTCAACTGGATGGTAGACAACATCCTGCATTGGAATAAATCCTTCGGCCCCCACCGCTTTGAACTGACGCTGCTTCAAAGTGCAGAGCAGAACAAATTCTGGTCGACAACCGCCACAAACAAGCAGTTTACGCCCAGTGATGTCCTGGGGTATCATCGGCTCGAGTCCGGCACGGAACCGACAGTCTCCAGCAATGATACATACAGCACGGGAGATGCGCTCATGGCCCGGTTATTCTATTCCCTCCACGACAAATATATGCTGACGGCATCTGTCCGCCGCGACGGGTTCTCAGCTTTTGGGCAGGCTAATCCTCGGGCAACCTTCCCGTCACTCGCCTTGGCTTGGGTGTTCAGCAAGGAAAAATTCCTGCAGAACTCGCCCTGGCTGGATTTCGGGAAATTGCGCGCCTCCTATGGTATCAACGGCAACCGGGACATCGGCATTTACGCCGCGCTAGCCCAACTTACCACCGGCATGAGCACATACCTTGACCAAACGGGAACCCCTTACATCACCTCCCAGATATATATTTCCGTCCTAGGGAATAAATCACTGAAATGGGAGCAGACAGCAGCCTGGAATTTCGGTCTGGATTTCTCCCTCTTCGGAGGCCTGATTGACGGAAACATGGATGTCTATAAATCCACGACAACGGACTTGCTTGTCGACAGGACGCTCCCGCCCATCACCGGATATGATTCCATCAAAGCGAATCTAGGTGAATTATCCAACCATGGGTTCGAACTAGCCTTGAATGCTCATCCGGTCCGGACATCGACTTTCAAATGGAACACGGGCGGTACATTCTTCTTCAACCGGCGCAAGATTGTCCACTTATACGGAGACATGGAAGATATTCTGGATGAAAACGGAAATGTCATAGGCCAAAAAGAAGCTGACGACTATGACACGCAATTGTTCATCGGACATGACCCTGACCAGATCTGGGCCTACGAGCGGAAAGGGGTCTGGCAGCGCGGAGAAGAGGAAGAGGCGCTGAAATACGGCTGCCAACCCGGCGATTTCCGGTACGTCGACCAGAATGAGGACGGTATCCTCAACTCGGACGACAAGATTTTTATGGGATACAAAACGCCGCGGTTCCAGGCTTCTTGGAGGAACGAATTCACTTTCTGGAATAATCTGACCCTCTCTTGCATGATGTATGGGAAATTCGGCCATTACGGGGACTATAACCGGGCCGCGAATTCCGCCAAATTGCTTGACGTGTGGAGCATCTGGAATATTCCCTGGTGGACGACCGATAATCCCACGAATGATTACGGACGACTGGGCTCCTACAACGCGGGGACCAACTTTGTGAAAAAGAGTTTTGTCCGCGTAGAAAGCCTGACTCTGTCATATGCGCTTCCGAAACTGATTCTCAAGCCCGTCAATGTTGAACAGGCGCGCATTTCCTTCTCTGTCCGAAATCCGTTTGTCTTTACCTCCTGGACCAACGGAGACGTGGAAGGCGGCGACTTCACCATGCGGACCTTCAATCTCAGCATCAACCTCACGCTTTAATCGACCGCTATCATGAAAAAGAATATATTGATAATCACTTTATTGAGTTGCATCCTTCTTTCTTGCGACAAGAGTTGGCTGACCCCGAAACCCTTGTCCTTCTATTCTCCGGAAAACACGTATATCGATGCTGACGGGTTGTATGCAGCCATTGCAGCCTGTGAAAAGAACATGCGGCACGAATTCTTCGGAGACCACACACCGATTGCTACAGAAGTCATGACCAGTGATGTCGGTGTCCATGCCGGAACAGACAAGACCAACTGTCTGACGAATTTTGACAGCTATCTGACGCCCAATCATCTCCATTCGGACGGGCAGGGACAGATATCCTGGTACTGGACCCAGGCATGGAACGGGATCAAATATGCCAATATCGTCCTGAACCGCGTCGACGGAGGCACCTATGAAAGCGAAGCTGAAAGGAATGCCGTCATCGGGCAAGGGTATTTCCACCGTGCTTACCGGTATTTCAATCTGGTCCACCAATTCGGAAATGTCCCGTGGATTGGCAATGAAATCGAAGAACCGACCCTGGATTTCTGTACGTACGACAGATGGAGTATCCTGGAACAGCTCGAAAAAGATTTGGAATTTGCTTACAAATGGATTCCGGAAGTACAGGATCGCGGACGTTGCAACAAATGGGGCGCAGGCGTTTTGCTGATGAAAGTGTATATGTCTCTATGTGAATGGGATAAGGCTATCGAAGTGGGGAAAGCTGTCATTGCCGCCAATCCAATGATGACCCAACGATTCACTTCGAAGAAAAGCAGCCCGACTTCCAACCTGATGCTTGAATTGCACAGTGTCGAAGGGAAATTGGACATGTCCAATACGGAAGGTATTCATTACGTGATGAATGTCACTGGGATTGCAGAAGACCAGGAGCGCTGCCAGTCCATGCGGACGGCTACTCCCTATTGGGCGAAAGGCGCCGCGATCAAAACCCCGGACGGGAAAAACGGGACCGCCATCGCCTGTCACAAAGATGATAACGGGACGGAGATCGACAATGACTATCATTATGGACGTGGCATTGGGACGCTCCGACCCAGCAATTATTACCAGTATGAAGTCTGGACGGACAAAGAAGCAAACGACCTCCGGGGGCGGAACAATCACATGAGTTGGACACACATGACCGACTTGTATTACAACAACCCCAACCTGAAGACTTCCAATAATAAATACTATGGCACGCACTTGGTTTTCCCCAAAGGCATGACGGTCGCCGACACCATCCGGTGCTGGTATTCCTGGCCGCAATACAAGCTCTTTGTCCCCGATCCGACTGTTACCACCGACCGGCGCGGCGGAGAAACCCCTTGGTATGTTTATCGCAGCGCAGAAGTCTATCTGATGCTGGCGGAATGTTACTATTGGAAAGGCGACAACAACGGCATTCTCCAGTATTTGAATCCTGTCCGCGTCCGCGCTCAGGCAGAGCCCCTGTCAGGGGCCGTCGGAATGTCCGAAATCCTGGCAGAACGCGCCCGCGAGCTTTATTATGAGGAACACCGTCATATTGAATTGGTCCGGATTTCCTACACCTATGCCAAGACCGGTAAATACTGCGAGGCAACAGGCAAAACCTATAAGTTGGAAACCATTTGCGGGCCGGATAAAATCGGGGAGACGACGTATAACAAGGACAACGGCTACAATTTCTATTTTGATTGGATGACTGCCAAGAACGGCTTCTTCAATATCGGACTGAAAATCGCCACCGGTGAATATCTGATCAGTAATCACCATATCCACTGGCCGATTCCCGAAACGGCAATTAAAGCCAATACCGGCGGAATCATCAACCAAAATCCAGGATATGCGACGACAACTCCATATAAGGAACCTTTGAAAATCGATGTCGTTTCCAGATTGTAGACCTCACCATGAGAACTGTCTTTTGTCTTACTACGGCTGCTACGGGAATCGTAGCAGCCGTAGCCGGATGCTCGGCCAGAAAAACCCAGGCCGCCTCGTTTTCCGGAAATAATCCCAGGCCCAATATTCTGGTATTCATTTCAGATGACCAATCCTATCCTTATGCCTCTGCGTACGGATGCCCTGCCGTTTCCACGCCTGGATTTGACTTTGTTGCAACCCATGGCGCCCTTTTCACGAATGCCTATGTCACCTCTCCCGGGAGCAGTCCCTCCCGGGCAAGCATTCTGACGGGACGATATCCCTGGCAAATTGAAGAGGCCGGGACGCATGCCAGTTCATTCCCATCCCGGTATCCCTGTTACCCAGACCTGCTGGAACAAGCGGGATACGCAGTCGGCTACACCGGAAAAGGCTGGGGACCAGGAGATTGGAAGATATCCGGACGAACCCGGAACCCGGCCGGTCCGGAATATAACACCCTTACCGAAACGCCCCCATTTACCGGTATTTCAAAAATCGATTATTCAGCGAATTTCTCCCATTTCCTGGATGAACTGCCGCCCGATAAACCCTTCTGCTTCTGGATCGGGACAAATGAACCGCATCGCGGCTACCAAAAGGATTCCTGGAAAGAAACCGATCATACCCCGGACCAGGTTCAGGTACCCGGATATCTCCCCAATGCAGCTGTTGTCAAAGGCGACATCCTGGATTATGCTGTGGAAATCGAATGGGCGGATTCGCACCTGCAAAAAGCCATTAAGGAATTGTCTGACAGAGGGATGCTTGACAATACACTCATCGTCGCCCTGTCGGATAACGGAATGGCCTTTCCGCATGCCAAAGCGAATTGCTACGATGCAGGCCTGCACGTGCCTCTGGCCATCTGCTGGGTCGGACAGATTCCGGAAGGAAAGACCCTACATGAAGAGGTCAGTACCATTGACCTGTTTCCGACTTTCCTGGAAGCGGCCGGCATCAAGGCAAATGCCGGACAATCGTTCAGCGGAGAATCCCTATTGCCGGCCCTGACGGGAGAAAAGGGATCCGCCCTGACACATCCTGCTCTATCGGGACGGGAAAGGCATTCCTCGGCAAGACCTGCCAACCTCGGTTATCCTATCCGCAGTATCCGGTCGGGAAACTATCTGCTGATCAGAAATTTCCATCCGGAAAGATGGCCAGCCGGAAATCCCCAGGCGTTGAAAGAGGACGGGACACCGGGACCAATGCACAAAGCATATTTCGACATTGACGGCAGTCCGACACTCTCCTACATGGAAAACCATTGGAACGACCCGGAGGTATCTCCCTATTTTCTGGCAGCTACCGCTTTGCGTCCTGAATATGAACTTTTTAACATAGCTGAAGATCCGGATTGCATGCACGATCTCTCCAAGGAATCCTCCTATGCACAGCTCTTCGGCACCTTAAAAACCCAACTTCAAGAATGGCTCGAAAAAACCGGCGATCCCCGCGTGGGAAATAATCCGGAAATATGGGAAACCTACCCCCGTCTGAGCGGCCCCATGCGGAAGTTCCCGGAATGACAACCCTACCTTTGCACAATTTTCGTATCTTTGTGTAACCCGATTTCAGAAATAACACAAAAGCATATGAAAACTACAGCCTTCCTGACAATTTGCCTGTTGATCGGCGGCCTGTCCGCCCGCGCCCAGGCTCCCGGCGTCACGGAACTCCCGGACCCGCATCCCACTCCCGCTGCGACGTGGAACAACACAAAAGACCTCGTCTTCGGCTGGGGCAACACGGACACCCGTTATAAGAAAGACGCCGTTCCCGTCCTGTCGAAAACCCTGTCCCTGTACGGATGGCGCGGCGAGCGGGTTTATGCCCAGGCCGTGCTGGCAACGCCCAAGTCTGTCAATAACTTCCGGGTCAAAGTCAGCGATTTGAAGAACGGGAAACGCATCATCCCCGCTGCGGCCGTAACGCCCTATTTTGAGACCTATGTCATGGGCGAAGTCGCCTTCAAAGGAGATACGGTTCTCGCCGCCGACCGGCTGATCCGGGCGGAATCCATGGCGGTTCCGCAGCAGACCGTCCGCCCCGTCTGGTTGAATATCCGGATCCCTTCGGATGCCGTCCCGGGCAAATACAAAGGGACCCTGACGGCAGAATGCGACGGAAAATCCCTGTCCGTCCCGTATGTCCTGGAAGTCGGTAAACGCGTTCTCCCGCAGCCGGAAGACTGGAAATTCCATCTCGACCTGTGGCAGAATCCGTATGCCGTCGCCCGGTACTGCCAAGTTCCGCTCTGGAGCCAGGCCCATTTCGACGCCATGCGCCCCATCATGGAATATCTCGCCTCCGCCGGCCAGAAGATCATCACAGCCAGCATCTTCCAGCATCCCTGGAACAGCCAGACCGAGGACCCCTTCGAGAGCATGATCGGCAAATACAAACGGCTGGACGGCACCTGGCGGTATGACTATACCGTCTTCGACAAATGGGTGGAGTTCATGATGAGCTGCGGCATCACCCAGCAGATTGACTGCTACACCGTCCTTCCCTGGCATCTGACCTTTGAGTATTATGACGAGGCGGACAACCATACCCATTCCGAGAAAATGGACCCGGGATCGAAGGATTATGAAGACTACCTCCTGCCGTTCCTGACCGATTTTGCCAAGCACCTCCGTGCGAAAGGGTGGTTCGAAAAGACCTGCATCGCGATGGATGAACGCCCGAAAAAGCAGCTGGAACATGCGTACGCCATCATCCACAAGGCAGACCCGCATTTCAAGATTGAAGGGGCGGTCAACTATTTCGGACCGGAAGTAGCTGAAAGAATGTACGATATCAGCTTCTCGTTCGGCCAGCCGCCTCTCACGCCCGAACAGCTGAACAGTCACCTCTCCAAAGGCAACAAAGTCACCTTCTACACCTGCTGCAACCCGCAGCGGCCGAACACGTTCATCAATTCCAATCCGGCCGAATCTGCCGTCTTGGGCTGGCACGCTGCCGCCCTGGGATACAGCGGTTACCTCCGCTGGGCGTATAACAGCTGGGTGAAGAATCCCTGCGTGGACGCCCGCTTCCGCACCTGGCGCGCCGGGGACTGCTACCTGGTCTATCCCGACGGTCCGAGTATCCGCATGGAACGGCTGATCGAAGGCATCCAGGACTATGAAAAGATCCGCATCCTCCGCCCGGAAATGACCCCTGAGCAGGCGGCCCGCCTGGATGCGCAACTGAAGAAGTTCAAGGAAATCAACTGGAAGACCTCCACCGACGAGGAAGCCTCCGCCCTGGTCAACGAATCCAAGGCGCTCCTCCGGACGATGGAGTAACGCATGAACCTTAAATTACTAACGACTTATCTTGTACTGGCTGAACATCTCCTCGTTTTCGCTCAGGCCCAGCGGCTTCCCGCTAGTGACCGTAACATGGTTCAAGAAAACCTGGCCTTCTGCCTTGAAGGGAAGAAGGCCGGGCTTGGACACGTCCCGGCCGAAAGTTCCGAAAATCATCGGACCGGTGTAGTTCTCGTTCTTGACGACGCTGTCATCAATGACGAGATTCTCAAACGTAATGTTCTCCGGCAGGCAGCAGTCATACCCGAAGTCATGGGTGCCGTCGTTGTTGCCAGTAATGAGATTGAGTTCCTTGAGAGACTTCTGGACCGGAGCGAATCGGCAATTCCGGACGACAACATCTCCCTTCCAGGAACTCCCGTAATCATTCCGGAAAGCAATCAAGCGGGATGCACGGACCTCGCAGTTATCCATCAGAATCGTTCCGAAACCGACCATCTGGACGCACATATATCCGAAGGTGCAGTTGGTCAGGGTCACATCCTTGACACCCATATGGGCATCGAACCGGGAGAAAGAGCAGTCATCCATCGAGAGGTTCTTGCAAAAATTGGATCCAAACAGGCCCCAGTACCGGTTGTCGTCGATGTCCGTCGTCTGTCGGCAATGCTCCCAGCGGATATTGACGGCCCGGTTGGCATTCAGGTCGTATGAACCCATGCTGACCGGCACGCCGGCCGCACCGATGGTTCGGTAGGTTTTATGCGCCGTAAACGTGCAACCCGCAATCAAGACATCCGCAGCCTTGACCACACTCAGGAAACCTGTATAGGGCGCACCGTGCTCTTCCAGTTCGCCTTCGACCAAGTGTGTCAATCCTTCGATCCTGACATTCGAACGCTCGATCTGAAATCCCCTGTGATTGTAATTGTACTTACTCGGCATCTGGTTGGCCCGGGTCGTAAAGATACCGCCACTGATCGTAAGCTGCTTTTTATCAATCGGATAGGCTGTCAGCGAAGAGACCTTTCCATAGTCCCACACCAGTGCGGAACTCTCCTCGATATTCCCAGCCGCATCGGCAACGAAAACTTCCGTCTTGTCACTCCCGTTGTTCCGGTTCGGCCCTTTGCGGATATAGACTTTCTCGCTGTTGTCTACCACCTCGACCAGGCTGCGTCCAGGCAGGGTCACCCCGAGAGAGGGTTGACCCGCGGAAAGCGCGGACACCCCTTCGATCTTGACCGGCTCCAGACCGGACTCCACCCGGAAAACGGGAGTCTTGTAGTGAGTCAGGTCGACGTCATCGATGACGAAATGGGCCTGCCCGAAGTCCACGTCAGTCTTGATCACAGCTGTCATCCCGTCACCACGGAGCAGGTAGGTCTTGGCATCATCGGCCCGGACCCGAAGCCCTTTCGCATTGGCAGCTTCATGCGCCGCTACGACAGCCGGAAAATCATCATGTACTCCATCTCCCACCGCTCCATACTGCTCATAAGTGATCACCCGTGGACTGCATGCGACCAATGCAAGTGGCAGAAACAAAATATATTTAAAATCAGGCATCGAATTAAAATTTTTTTTAAATTGCAACTGTTTTTAGTTGAATAATTGCCCTTAACCTTGTAGCTACTGGATAATCATAACTTTACAAAGTTATTATTTTTCAACAAATCACACTATCTTATAGCAATTATTATTACGTATTTCCAATACAGGATCAGGTAAATGTTTGTAGTAAACTATTGCTTTTATGAAATCCAAAGTTATCATTTTATTTTCCTGCGTGATGGGGTTGCTTACGTTTCCGGGTACGGGCGCATGGGCCCAGCGCGCCAAGGACGGACCGAAAAAGGTTGATTTCAGAGTCATGGTCTCGGCCAAACCGGATAACGCAAAAGGTAGTTTTGCCAGTATCCCCCTTCAGGATGCGCAGATCCGCTTGACTCTGTCGAATGGAGAACATTTTTCTTTGGCCACGTCAAACGACGACCTGGCCGTGTTCAAAGGTCTGCCCGACGGCTGCGAGTATGTGGCGGAAATCTCCGCAAAGGGCTATGTCACGGCGATTTACCACGGGAATATTTTGGAAAGTCCGGTTTTGTCTGCGGAATTCTATACCCTCAAGAATCCTGCGGGTCCGGCAGAAGAGCCCGCTCCCTTCCTGGATGCCGGGCGAGCCGATGTCGAAGGGTTCGTGACCTGCCCGGCAAGTTTTCCTTTGGTTTCCGTGCCTTTGGTTGAAGCAACTGTCATCTACACCTCCGCCGCAGATTCCGTTTGTACGACGACAGATTCGCACGGCTACTTCCGCTTCGACGGGATCAAAGACAAGACCGGAAAGGTTTGCGTATCCCGCGAGAGTTATAAGAGCGTCGAAGCCGCCTTCCCGCCCAAAGACGGATCCCGGTGGCTTTGGCTGAGGACTGAGCAGGACCGGTAAATGTAACTGATACAATGACTTGACGCGATCGTAATATGGAATCCCAGCCTCTCATACGCATGGCCTGCTTACTGGGTTTGCTTCTGCTTCCCGGCATGAGTGGTTGGGCCCAGCGCGCCAAGGACGGACCGAAAAAGGTCGATCTGGGAGTCATGGTTTGGGTAAAAGACGATTCCCAAAAGAAATCCCATGTCTTTATTCCTTTTGCGGATGCACAGATCCATCTGAATCTCTCGGGTGGACAGCGTGTTTCTTCGGTTTCTTCGGTCGATGGGCGGGCCCTGTTCAAAGATTTGCCTGCCGGTTGCGAGTATATGACAGAAGTATTTGCCAAAGGCTATGTCACGGTAGTCCACCACGGTAAAGTACCGGACAGATCTGGAAGCCTCCTGGAGTACCATCTCCTCAAAAACCCTGCGGTTTCAGCAGAAGAGCCCGCCCCCTTCAAGGATCCGGGTCCTGCAGGCATTGAGGGCTTTGTTGTCTGCCCGGCAAGCGATCCTTGGGTATCCGAGCCCCTGCCGGATGCCTTTGTCTTCTATAAGTCTTCTGCTGATTCCGTCTATACGACAACGGACGGACACGGTTACTTCCGCTTCGACGGAATCAAGGACAAGAAAGGGAAGGTCTCCGTTTCACACATGACCTGCAAAAGCACCGAAGCCGCCACTCCGCCGGAAGACGGTTCCCGGTGGCTCTATCTGACCCTGGAGCAGGACCCGCTGAAGCTGACTGCCGCCAAGATCACCGACTCGATGCCGGTGATCTCCATCGTTGGGGATACGGTCCGGTACAACGTCGCCGCCACACAAAAACTCATGCACGGCGACCGGCTGGGAGACGTGCTGGAACGGCTGCCCGGCATGACTATCGACAATGGCATCATCAAGGTCCTGGGCAAGCCCCTCTCTGAAATCCTTGTCAACGGCACCGACCTCTTTGGACGCAGTCAATCAGACGCGCTCAGCTATCTCGCCGGACTGCAAATCAACAAGATAGACGTCTATGAGAAGGACGATGAGCGCAATCCCGGAAGAGAGCACAGGCGGCTGATCATGAACGTCAAGACCAAGCGGTTCCTCAAGAACGTCACCGATATCGACGCTTCGGTCGCGGGAGGCGGGAACCTGCCGCTCTCAAAGGGGAGTCTCCTGCCGCCGGAACGCTGGCAGGCCGGGGCGGGTGCCCGGTATTTCTCGGTCCCCCTGATCACCACCCTCGACCTGGGGATCAACAACCTGGGCATCGAGTCCGGCAGGGACCTTTCGAGAATTCCGGAAACATTCATCAGTCCTTCCATGCTTGTGAAACCGGCCTTTGCTACGGTCAAGGTCCAGAAGGCCCTCGAACTGCACAAAGACAAGACCCGCGCCCTCCAGACCCTCGCCTTTCATTATTCTGTCAAGAAACGGGAGCAAAGCACGGAAAAGGAAACCGCTCGTTCGTACGACCCCGACGACGACTGGATCAGCCGCGAATACGAAAGCCAGCAGCAGTCCCGGGAGAACAGCCTGACCCACAGGGGCCAACTCAGCTGGAGCAGTCAAAAGTCCAAAAACTGGCGGCCCAGTGCAACCCTCGCCTTTTCCCACAACACATCCAGCCGCCAGTCTGATTTCCGGTCCGCTGACGTAACCCAATCGGCGAACTCGGGACAGAAGGAAATTGCCCTGCACCAACTTTCGAAACTCCAATCCCGCAATTATAGCGTGGAAGGGAATGCCGCGACATCCGGTATCTTGAAGTCACAATACAGGGTCAATTTCAACCTGGTATTTAATGGGGGCGAAGGAGACGGCAGCGAGATCCGCAGCGACTCCACATCGGCCCAGAAGACCTGGATCATCTCCGATGAAGGGAAAAACGCCCATATTTCGGCCCATGCAGGCCTTGCGCGGAATGGCTCAAGGCTTTCCTATGGCTATGACTTCCATTACGACTACGGACTGCAGAGAAAGCTCAAATATGATGAGGTAATGGATGAGGAGCATCTGAGCCCGCTCTCCAGTGAGGACAGCCGTTCCAACACGTATCATCACACGTTCAGCGCATCGTATGGTCTCAAGAAAGTCTCGTTCACGGCCGGTGTCCAGGCCGTGCACGTACTTGATGCAAGGGACCTTCCCTATCAAGAGAACGTCGACAAAGTTTTCCCCTCACCTCTCGCCAGTATCAAGTGGAATCCGATGGGCAACAATATGTATAAACGTCTCACCATCCATCTCGGTACGAAAAGCACGGCTCCGAACCTGAGCCAGCTCGGGAGTGTCTTCCACGACAGCAACCCTCTTGCCGTCAGCCGCGGCAACCCGGACCTGAAGCAGACTCATTCCTTTGAGCTCACGGTGATGGGCAACAACTTTTTTCCCAACGGTTCGCTGGATTATATCGCATCCTTTTCCTACCAGGTCAACCAGGTTGTATCCACCCGCACTTACTACGCGGACGAGACCCTCATAGATGGCTACACGCTTCCCTCAGGAGCCACGTTCAGTACCTATTCCAATGCAACGGGAGGCATGCATGCACACGGTTATGCCCGCTATTCCACAGCCATTAGAGCCATACGCTACAATTTGGATATCACGTCCTCATACGATTTCTCAAAAACCCCTTCGTTCATCAACGAGAGGTTCGAGTATTACACTACTCACCATCCTCACCTCACGGTCGTTGCGAAAAGCAATTTCTCATCGCGCTACAAGCTGGATTTCAGCACCATCGGAAGCATGAACCTGACGGACAGCCCGTATTACGGGGCATCGCGGTACAGCAACCTTTCCGCCTCAGTAAGCAGCGACAATCGTATCACCGACTGGTTCTTCATCCGGGCCCGTTACCGGCATTCCACGCGCTTCCCCATGAGCGGGAAGGTCACCCGTTTGGATACGGATATGCTTAATGTGTCAACAGGCGTATACCTGCTGGATGCCAAGCTCTGCATCGCATTAATCTTCAAGGACATCCTCAACAACATGCCCTCGCTCACCACGACTGCGTATTCCAATTTTCTGGAAACGGTCCGAGCCACCAACCTCAACCGCTACATGCTCCTGAGCATCCGCTATGTATTCAACTCTTCGGAGAAATAAGGCGGTTTCGCCGGCAGGTGCTCCTTGTTGTGCTGACAGAAACAAAAGAACCTGTCAAAAACGGAGGAAAATTGACATTTGTCTGCTCCGGACTAGGGCGTAACGGATGCGGGCTTTTGGGGGATAATCTCGGTGAAATGATTCAAGATGGCCGACGCCTGATCCGGCGTGACTGACAAATACTTCCGGTTGCCTTTCGGATCCGGGCGGAACGACGTATGGCCTCCCGCATCGACGGTAACGAAGCCCGGTTCGGACACCGTGAACCACTTTTCCCCGTCGAGCGCATAGAGTACGGCCGTCGGATCCCAGGTAGCCCGGTCATACGGCATCTGGATATAAGCCTCGTAGGCTTTTACCAACGGATGCGGATCCGCCCAGGTGAAATCTTTTTCAATGCTCGCGGCCGGATACTGGACCGCCATGCCGACATCAAAAGGGGAAAGTACCACCTCGCCAGGCCACTCTTCCAGCACTTTCTTGGCCGCAGGAATGTCCGTAACGACGTTATATTCCGCATGCTCCGGCTTTGCAAAATCACCGGCCATCACGGACAGCAGCCGCACCTTCTTGCGGATCAGCTCCATGCCGCTGAGGCGTGAATACGCGTCCGGACCTGTTTCCATGAGCCGTGCCAGGTTCGTAGAAAATCCCACGGAGGCGATGACGACCGATCCATCCGGCTGCCCGGCCAGGATCTTCCGGTACAGCAAATGGGCCTCCGGCAGCGAAGAGTAGTCCTTCAGGCTCCTTTTGAACGCCGGGGAACCATCCGCTTTTTTGCACAGGCAGACGGTATCATTGAAATTGCGGCGCGGATTGGTCTGCGGCCCATCGAAGGCAAAACCGATCGGAACATCCGGATAACCGTACCAGGTATCCATGATGTCAATGAACTCCGCCGAGGAAAGGCCGCTCTTGTTGAGCCCGACCATCAGCAGCCGGGCCTGCCCGGCATCCTGCGCCTTGTGAATCAGGTCCAACGCAAGGACATCGTCCACGTCATTGCCCATGTCCGTTTCAAAGATAATCGGAATAGGGCCCTCCGCCCGGGACGCGTTCTGCCGGCAGCCGCCGAGAACCAGCACCAGGGCGGCGACAAGAAGAATGGAAAAGTGTTTCATCGAAATAAATCTTTACTCCATCAATTCATTTCTATATGGCAAGGCGTTCTGTGCACCTGCTTTCTGGACGGTAAGCGCTGCGGCGGCCGTTGCGAAAAGGGCCGCTTCCCGCAGGGACTTTCCCTCTGCCAGGCCGACACACAGGCCACCACAGAAAGTATCCCCAGCAGCTGTCGTATCCACAGCCTTGACCTTTTTGGCGGGAATCACTTCGGAATCCTCCCCGGCATACAGCAGAGACCCCTGGCTGCCCAGGGTGACAATCAACCCGCGGACCCCTTTCTCCTGCATAATGGCACAGGCTTTTTTCACTTCATCCAGACTGTCGACCGGCATCCCGGTGAAATTCGACAATTCGGTCTCATTCGGGATAAACAAGTCAATATAGCGGAACAATTCTTCCGGTAGCGGACTGCAGGGAGCCGGATTCAGGACGACCATCGCCCCCCGTTCATGCGCCAGGCGGGCTGCAGCGGCCACGCTGGCCACCGGAATCTCCAGCTGAAGCAGCAGGATATCGAAGTCCCCGACAGCAAGCAAGGTCTTCTCTACGTCTTCCACGCTGAAATCCGCATTGGCCCCGGAGGCGACCACGATGGAATTTTCCCCGTCCGCCGATACCGGAATCAGCGCAACGCCCGACGGTTTCCCGCTGCGGAGGATATGGTCCGTGACCAGTCCTTCCTTCTTGTACTCCGACAGGGAATTGTCCCCGAAAATATCCTGGCCGACCTTGCACACGAACGTAACGTCTCCGCCCAGCCGCTTGGCTGCCACGGCCTGGTTCGCACCCTTGCCTCCCTGCCCCATGACAAAATCACAGCCCAGCACCGTTTCCCCGGGCCGGGGAAGTTGTTTCACCCGGACGGTCATGTCCGTGTTGCTGCTGCCGATTACGAGTATTTTTTTTGATGGCATATTATTGCGCTAATTTCCGCCCGCGACAATGATCGTTGCCAGTCCCGCCACGAAGAGGCAGAACATCAGGCCGAGCAGGTAGTACACTTTCTTGGGAGCGCCCTTGAATTCTTTCCAGATAAAGACACCCCAGATTGCAGCCACCATCGGGGCACCCTGTCCCAATGCATAAGAAATCGTGGCCCCGGCTTTTTCCGCCGTAATGTAGCTCAAAGCCGTACCGAGGCACCAGATGGCGCCGCCCAGCATGCCGACGAGATGGGTCTTTCCTTTCCCGGCGAAATACGCTTTATAGGAAACGGGCTCGCCCACGAAGGGTTTCTTCATCACGATGGTGTTGAACACGAAGTTGCTCAGCAGGACACCCAGGGTGAAGATGACAATGGCCGTGTAAGGAGTTACCTTGCCGGCGGCAGGATGGACAAAGTCGTTCAGGTCCATCGCCCGCATCACGAACGAGGAGAAGAAGGACATCACGAAACCGGCAATCAGGGCCAGGATGATTCCCTTCTTCTGATTGGCCTTGTCTGCGGTGTCGCCTTCTTTCATTCCGGAAGCAACTCCATTACAGACAATTGCGCACACGACGAGCAACACGCCGAGGGCCAGCAAGGCGACATTGCCTGTGCTGCTGCCCTGGGCCACCGCGACCCGGTAGTTATTGATGACTCCCAGGACCAGCGCCAGTCCGACACCCAGCGGGAAAGCTACGGACATGCCGGCCAGCGAGGTGGATGCCGAAAGCAGGATGTTGGAGGCATTGAAGATGACACCGCCGAGCAGGATCCACAATATGCTCGAACGGGAGGCTTGCGCCAGGTCAGCAAGGAAAGGCCTGCCCTGGCTGCCGATGCTGCCCAGCGTGAAGGCCAGCAGAAGGGCGAAAAGGACCATGCCGATGACATAATCCCAGTAGAAGAGCTCGTATCGCCAGCTCTTGGCGGCAAGTTTCTGGGTATTGCCCCAGGAGCCCCAGCACAGCATGATCACAAAGCACAGGACCACGGCAAGGGCATAACTGTTGACGATAAACATAATTGATTATAAGTTAATGTTGTTGGATACGTGTTATCTATTGGCCTATCAAATATACGTAAAAAAACGAAAAAACATTATATTTGTTTTTGTCAGCCGCGTCTGCGGGCACATCCAAACCACCATCACATGAAACGACCGATTCTTTTCTTTTTGTCCGTTTTCTTCCTGTTTCCCCTCCTGTCACATGCCCAGGAAGTTCCCAACCGCCACGCTGTTCCCGGGCACCGATACCTCAAAGAATATTGGGGACAGCCGGAACTGTACCTCGAGCACCAGGCCTGGTATCTGCTGAACCTCGCAGACCGGGCCCTCCAGGCGAACAAACCGTCCACCAAGGTAAATCTGGAGCGGGAGATGGCCCTGACATCCATCGATGCGGTCCTCCATGAGCCCAATGCCAAGGAAAACCCGGCAGTAAAAGACTTTATTGCCAGGCGGTTGCAGTATGTCATCGACGACTTGAACAAACCGCTCTCCGGCAAGAAGAGCCTGCGTGTTTACAAACTCTACAACTGCAGCATGCTGTTCCGGACCCGGGACATGACCGTCGCCGTCGACCTGAACGGACGCGCCGGGAGGCTGATTCCGGACGAGATCATGGAGCAGATTGTCTCCAAGATCGACATCCTCTTCTATACACACAACCACAAGGACCATATCGACGCGAATGTCCGGGATCTCTGCCACAAGCTGGGCAAGCCGATCTATGCCACGGAGGAGATTTACAAGGACGACCCGAATGTCCATCATGTGCGGTTTGCCGACGTGCAGAAAATCGGGATCGACATCCCCGCCGGGCATTTGGATGTCCATGTGCTGCCGGGGCACCAGGATGCCCTGCAGAACAACATCTGGGTGGTTTCCCTGCCCAACGGGAAGACCGTCTGTGCTACCGGCGACCAGTGGCTGAGCGACAAGTCAGACATGGTCTGGCTGAAAGATGTTTACAAACGGCTGCCGGCCATCGATGTCCTGGCTATGGACTGCTGGATCCACGATTACAACGAGCATGTGGCCGATTTTGCCCCGAAGCTGATTGTTTCCCAGCATGAGAACGAACTCGGGCACGGGATCGACCACCGGGAGGCGTACTGGATGACGCTGTACAAGAACGACAATTTCTATAAGGTCGCCGTCCCGTATGTCCTCATGACATGGGGCGAATGGTTCGACTATAAATAGGATTCGTTTTCCGCGCTGATCAGGCGGCGGATGATATCGTCACAGACAAAGAAACGCTCTTCGGGGATCCGCAGGAGCGTTTCTCCATTTCCGGCCGGAACGAGGCCACCTTCCCGGCGCAGCGCGGCAAGGACATCTGCCCGGCAATGTTCCTGTAAATATTTCTCAGACAATCCCTTGTCCGTCCGGAGCGCCAGCATGACCTTTTCCACGAAGGCGTCTTCTGCAGACAGGATTTCCGACTCGGCGGCGTAGTCTCCGAGGGTTTCCGCATTCCAGCTCCGGACCTCCACGGGAGCAGACGGATTCCCCGCCTCCGCCACGCGGAAAGAATGGGCCCCGGGTCCCAGGCCGACATACGGGACCCGCCGCCAATAGGCGCTGTTGTGCACGGCTTCATGGCCCGGAAGCGCAAAATTGGAAATCTCATAGTGATGGTAACCGGCTGCACCCAGCACCCGGCACAGCCGGTCATACTGGCGGCTGCACTGCGCTGCCGGCGCTTCGGATTCGCGCCCGCTGGCAATTTGCCCTGCCAGGGTACTTCCCTCTTCCACAGACAGTTGGTAAGCAGAAATGTGCTCGGGCGAAAGCGAAACGGCCCGGCGCAGGGTCTCCTCCCAGACAGCATCTTCCAGATGCGGAATCCCGAAAATCAGGTCCAGGCTGATGGCCGGGATGCCGCCTTCGCGGAGGATTTCCACGGCCCGGACAGCCGATGCGGCATCATGCCGGCGGTTCATCCACCGCAGAATCCTGTCGTCGAACGACTGGACCCCCATACTGATCCGGGTCACACCCAGGTCCCGGACCGACCGCACATATTCCGGTCCACCCCGGACAATGTCATCCGGGTTCACCTCCAGGGTGAATTCCTCGAACGGCCCGCCGTCCCGGCCGCAGGTTGATACGGTCCGGACGATCCGGGACAATACACCGGGAGGCAGCACCGATGGGGTACCGCCTCCGATATACAATGTATCCACACATCCCTGCCCGTCAATACTTTCCCGGATTTCTTCCGCCCGCGCACGGGCTTCCGCACAAATCCGGTCTGCCAGTCTGCCGGCCGATGTACAGTCCTGCTCCGGAAGGATTTCCGAATAAAAGCCGCAGTACGTACAGAAACTCCGGCACAACGGGATATGGATGTAAATCATCCCGGGCCGTTATCTCAGCAGCAACTCGGCCGTACCGAGACGGGACTGCTCCGTATAGGCCTCCACGGTATAAATACCTTTGCTGTAAGCCGGGATGTCGTTGAGATAAATGGCGACATCCAACTCTTTCCGCTGATAATCCACCTCACGGGAAGCCGATGCGACCATCGTCTCTCCGCCGTAATTGAAGGAAGTACTCGTGCTGTTCGTCAAGATGACTCCCTCCGGATCCTTGACACGGATATAGATGCGGACCGGGCCTGCCGGCGCCAGGTCATTCTCCACCAGGGAGAGCGTTGTCAGGAGCCGTATCACCCGGCTGCTGCGGTCGGTTACCTTGTCAGATGAGTTGTAAGCCGCAATGCTCAACCCGCGGGCTTTGAGCACCGATCCGACATCCACCTTTCCCTTCAAGTCCTCGACCTCCTGGCTCAGCTGCTGATTGGCACGCTTGCTCTCCGCGGCTTCCTTGCGGGCAGCGGCGGCATCGGCCGTCAGGCGGTGATTGAGGGTATTCAAGGAGTCAATCTTCACAATGTAATTGCGCATGATGCTCCGCAGCGTACCCAGTTCCTTTTCATATTGACGCATCTTCGCCCGGTTGGTCGCCTCGGTCTTCTTGATCCGCTCAATCAATTCGGCCACCTCGGCACGGGAGGTGTCCAATTGGGAGTTGATCGAATCGTAGTCCGAAGACAGGTTGGCGTAATCCGCCTGAAGGGTCTCCATCTGTTCGGTCAGGTCTTTCTTTTCCGCTTCGAGATCCTTGACCAGCGCAGACTTCTGCAGCCAGATATAGGCCAGGACGCCCGCCAGGGCCAATGCGACGGCGGCCATCACGCCCATGATGATTTTCAAGGATTTCTCTCTCGCCTGCTGAGCTTCCCGCTCCCGGCGTTCAAGTATCGGATCTGATTCCATATGCACTGTTTTTTGGGTTCAGGTTACAAAAATAACAAAAACCATGCATTTTTTCATATATTTGTGGGTACCAATCCTCCAGACAACCATGAAATACATCGTCCGCGCCGTAAAATATTTCCTGTACATCATCATCCTGCTTGTGCTCATGATGGTGATCCTGATCCTGCTGAAAGTGGTCGACGCCGATATTTCGACCATGTTCCGCAACGGGTACGACTCCTTGTGGCAGATTGCCCTGATGTTCGCCTGTGTCGCCGCCGTATATCCCACTTTCGGCTACATGAAGAAGGAAACGCTCCTTCCCGGGGAATTCGCACAGCTCCGCCCCGGCATCCTGGACTATATGCAACTGCGTGGCTATGAATTGGAAAAGGAAGATGGGGAGAACATGACCTTCCGCCTGCGCGGGGTTGCCGGCAGGATCACCCGCATGCTGGAGGACCGGATTACCTTCAAACGGGTTTTCGGTGGATACGAACTGGAAGGCTTGCGGCGGGATGTGGTCCGCCTGGGATACGGCCTTGAACACAAATTCCGCAAGGAAGAAGAATAAAAAGGGAATACGATGGAAGAGGAATTCAAGACAGTTGCACAGTACGCTGATTCCGTAAGTGCAGAAATTGCGGCGGGCATGCTCCGCGCCAACGGCATTCCGGCCGGTGTATTCGGAGGAACATCTCCCTACCCGAGCCTGAATGCAACCATCAATTATGTACAGGTGAAAGTGAATGCTGCCGATTACGATGCGGCATTGAGTCTTTTGGCCGCCTCGGACAAGGCAGAATAAAACTCCTCACCGTAAGCACTGACCAGGGGTTCGCGCAAGAATTCATAGACGCGGACCCCTTCTTTTTTCCCTTTTTCGAAGGCATCCTTGCAAATCGGCCAGCGGTGGAGATTCAAGGCGACCCGACCTTCTCCCAGATCGGTCACCCGGATGGGATAGAGCCAGCAGGAAATGGGTTTGCGGAAGGAGCATTTCCCCGCAAAGAAACACCGCTCGATGGCACAGAAGCAATTCCTGTCCCCCTCGAAGGCGGCATAGGCACACTCCTCATAACCCGGCAGGCCGGGAACGGTCGGCGTCACCAGATCCCCGTCCCGGTCGACGGCGAAGAACCCGGATGCTTCCGCTGCCTTTTTCCCGGCTTCCTCCATGAGGGGGGAGAATTTGTCGTAATCCCGTTCAATTTCCTCGATTTCAGATTCTTCCAGCGGTGCGCCACTGTCTCCGATCACGCAGCAGCATCCCTTGCATTTTTCATAATCGCAGCAGAAGAACTCCGTCACGACATCTCCTGAAACCAAGATATCTCCAATCTGGATAATCGACTCATACTCATTCATTTCACAATCCTCCATCTTGCGGCTCCGCCGCAACGGTCATTTCGCAGCGGGCACAGTCAAAGCCCAAGGCCAGACGCCGGCCGTTATTGAGCAAGAACAACTTCCGGGAAGCATCGCCTCCCTGATACTTCGGGCACATGCCCTGTTCATACCGGATGCAGTACTTGGTCCGCATCAGCTCCGCCCCGCTCCGGTGGGAAAGCTCGTATGCCTGCCCGATCTTCACAGCCCCGCTTTCCCGGTAAACGGCTGCGGACAAAGGGTTCGAAACATTCTCACGGTAAGTTATTTCCGCCGGGGCAGAAGCCGGGGACGCCTGGCCTTCTCCCATCGGGCGGGTCCGGCATGGCTGCCGGGACAGAAGGTCCGCCACTTCCCGGCGCAGGTGGTTCAGCCAGGCCGCCCCCACGATCGGGACTGAGCCGTCGGGCGTCGATACCGACACGGAATCGACAGAAAACACGAAGTCTCCAGCAGACTTACCAAGCTGATTTTCAATCATTGACAGCATGCGGTCCGGATTGGTTGCGGCTTCCGTCCCGGCATCCTGCCGCAAAGAGATCTTCCGGCCGTCCTCGCTCTCGGCCTCTACGGCAAACGCATACCCGCCACTCACCGTGACGCGCAGCCGGACCGGGATACGGCGGATACAGGCCGTGCTCTCCAACTGTTTTTCAAAATCCTGACTCAGGTTCCGGTACAACGGCGTTCCGGCTCCCAGACCCGGGACATATTTGCCGCGGATGGTCATTCCTTCACAGACGTCTCCCCGGAATCCGACCGGCCCGCCTTCCGACGGGAAGGAAAAGCCGTCTCCGTTCCGCAGGCGGAGGTCTGCCCGGCGCGGGCGGAGGGTCACCCGCATCCCGTCCCGGCCCGTCCGCTCCACACGGAGAACCTTTCCGATTTCTTCGCCCATCCCCTTGGGGGTATCCATGGAGGCCCACCGGCCCCTGCTGCCGTCGATGAACAGCTTGGTGTAACCCCGGTTGAATGTCTTGGACGTATCCGGCGTAAATCCCTGAATAACCTTGCCATAAGAGGCCCTGCAGTATTTTTCCGGCGCAGCGGCGACCAGCGCATCCAAGGCCAGGGAATACTCCCGGACGACATTCCGGACATAGGACAAGTTTTTCAGCCGGCCTTCGATCTTAAAGGAACATACCCCGCTTTCGGCCAATTCCGGAAGGCGGTCCCTGAGCTGGAGATCTTTCAGGGACAAGAGCGCCTTGTCCCGCACCAGGACCCGCCCGTCGCCGTCTGCCAGATCATAGCACGAACGGCAGGCCTGGATGCACTCGCCCCGGTTGGCGGAGCGCCCGGAAAGGTATTCCGACAGATAACACTGCCCGCTGTAACAGACACACAGGGCGCCGTGGACAAAGCATTCGAGTTCGCATCCGACGGCGCAGCGGATCGCCCGGATCTGCTCCAGCGACAATTGCCGTTCCAGCACCAGGCGGGAAAAACCCAGACGCTCGTAAAAAGCCGCTTTCTCCGGCGTACGGATGGCACATTGGGTGGAGGCATGCAGGGGCAGCGTGACCGGTTCCCCGCCGCCATACCCCCCGGCCAGTTTCAGCAGAGCCAGGTCTTGGACAATCAAGGCATCCGCGCCCGCCTGCTGCACTTGCCGCATCAGCCGGTACGCGGCCTCCTCTTCTCCCTCATACAGGATCGTGTTGACCGTCACGAAAATACGGGCCCCGAAACGATGGGCATACGCGCACAGGCGCCGGATCTCCCCGACGTCATTCCCGGCCGCATGGCGGGCACCGAACTGCGGCCCGGCGATATACACGGCATCGGCACCGCAGTCAATGGCTGCGATGCCGATATCTGCATTTCTCGCCGGAGCAAGAAGTTCGAGCGACGTCACGTTTTATTTGCTGAGCGCGTCGATGTACTGCTTGGCATCCGTTCCGGCTGCCTGGGCTTTCTTGTAGAACTCAAGCGCCTTGGCGTTGTTCTTCTGGCCCTGATAGAGCGCACCGACCGTCAGGGCGATCGGACCGGCATTCTTCGCGGTAGGAGCAGCCTCCAGGTATTTCTCGAAATACTTGATCGCGTCGGCGGTCTTGTTCATTTTCTGGGAAGCCTGACCGGCTACCAGGAAGGCCTGCGGGTTGTCGCCGTAAACATCGGACTCGACAGCGGCCTTGACTGCGTCAGCATACTTCTGTGCCTTCAGGGCGGCAGCAGCCTGCTTCAGATAAGAGGTACCGATCACTTTCTTGGCGTTTTCACCCTGACCGTTGGCTTCGGCACGGACAAGCGCCTCTTTGGCAGCATCCATGTTGCCGCCGGCCGCCAGGACCTGGACCAGCATGAACGAAGCAGCGGCATTGGTGGAATCGGCAGCCAGGACTTTCTTGAAGCCGTCGGCAGCTTTGGCCAGGTCATTGGCCTTCATCGCAGCCTTTGCATCTTCCATATCCTTCACGATCCCAACCTGGCCGATCAGGTCGGCAGCTTCGATCTCAACTTCTTCGACAGCATATTCTTTTGCAATCTTCTGTGCCTCCTGGAATTTACCCAGCGCACCGGCGAAGTCCTTCGCGTTATAGAGTTCCTTGCCCATCGAGAGGATGACGCCAGGAATAATCTTCTTGCAGTTCGCTACCAATTCGGCACCTTCTTCTCCGAGGGCCTGACCCATGGTCAGCGCCTGCTGGAAATTCTTCAGCGCACCCGCTTTGTCATCCAACTGAAGCGCTTCGGCTCCATTATTGTAGGTAGTTGTAGCCGTTGCGAGGTCCTGTGCGGACGCCATGCCGGCTGCCATGAGGACTGCAGCCAGGACGAGAATAAATTTTTTCATGATTCTATTCGTTTTGTTAAACATAAATTCTGTCCGTATCGAACAAAGATAGTAAAAAAATTATTGTAATTTTGTGAAGCCTGCGAAATCATGAAGATCTCACGCTACATATTCAGTTTTTTAGTGTCCCTGCTGTGCTTTCCAATAATTATGCCAGCAGACAATTTGCCGTCGCTTCCGGTTGCTTCTCAGGTAAAAACGGGAAAGCTTGGGAATGGCGTGCAGTACTATCTGGTTACCAATAACACCGATAAGGGCATGGTCGACATCGCCCTGGTCCAGAAAGTAGGAAGCGGCAATGAGACCCAGAAAACAGCCGGAGAAACTTCCGTGCAGGCGATGGGGGCCTTCTGCGAACTGCCGCATTTCGCCTCGGTCAGTCCTTTCCGGTATCTGAACCGGAACGGCATCCAGCCCAAGCAACAAGGTTACGTCACGGTCTGCAGCGACGCGACGATTTTCCGCTTCAATGACCTCATTCTGCCGCGCAGCAAGGAAATCGTCGATTCCACCCTGCTGATGCTTTTCGATATCATCGGCCGGGACCAAGGACCGATGCATAAATTATACTCTCCTCAGAATCAGGCGATTATCGTTTCCGGGGATATTGACGCCAATGCCATCATCAACAAAATGAACCTCCTGTCCATGTTGGTGAACAAGCTGCCGTCCCAGACGCCCGCCCAGAAATATGCCTGGAAAGAGAAGGCGGAACCCATTTTCCGTCTCGAACATCAGCATGACGGGGAGACCGGCACCGTGAGCGCCATCTATTCAACGGCCCGGACCCCGGCAGCCCGGATGAAAACCATCCAGCCGATGGTCTCGGACAAATTCGCCGCCGAACTCGGCATCCTTATCAAGAAACGGCTGGCCAAGAAATTCCGGGCCGCCCATATCCCGGCCCTCGTGGATTTCCGCTATGTCAGCAGTTCCGAAACGCCTTCGGATGAACAATATATCATTTCCGTCAAGTCCATGACGCCGCTGCTGCCGAAAGCGTCCGGTATCCTGGCCGGCGTATTGGCGGACCTGGACATCCATGGCTCCATCCCGGGAGAATACCGCGATGCCCAGAATGAATTGGTCATGGACCTGCGCCGGGATTTCATCGGAGAGCATATTTCGAATTCCGTCTATCTGGACAGGTGCATTTCTGCCTTCCTGTACGGATCTTCCCTGGCCGCCGAACAGGCGAAACTGGATTTCTTCACTGGCCGCGTCCTGGACGAAGAGACGGGAGTCCGCCTGTTCAACAATTTTGTCTCCGCCCTGCTGGACAAATCCCGGAATCTGACGCTGGTCTGCCGTGCGGACTCTTCCGCTGCGGACATGGCGGGCATCAAAGACCAGTTCATCAAATCGTGGGAATTGCAGGCCGCCGGAACGACGGATGTGTCCTATACCATCAACCACAAGGATACGACCAGCCTGAACATCTCCCCTGCCCGCCAGAAAATCAAGGCGACGGCAACGGAACCCCTTTCCGGCGGACAGATGTGGGCTTTCTCCAACGGAATCCGTGTCATTTATAAGCAAACCGGAGAGAAGGGTACGTTCCGCTATACCTGGCTGCTGAAGGGAGGATGCTCGCTGGTTCCTTCCCTGAACGAAGGAGAGAACGCATATCTCGCCGACATGCTGAAGCTGGACAATATCAGCGGCATGACGCCCATCAGTTTCTGGAACATGCTCAGCGCCAACGGCATTTCGATGAATATCGACGTGACGGCTTCCGACTTGCGCATCAGCGGTGCCGCCCCGACGTCGCGGCTGCCCCTGACCCTGAAGGCCCTGCGGGCGATTTCCACGGAACGGAAACCGGATGCGGCTTCTTTCGCCTACTATAAATCCTGCCTGCCGCTGAAGCCGGACTATAAGAAAACCGGGCGGTTCGTCATCGACAGCCTCATGCATCCCGGCTCGCCTTACAAGAGCGGAAAGACGCTGCACCAACTGGGCGACGATTTCCCCCGGAAGGCGGAACGGTTCTATGTCTCGCAATTCGCAAAGGTCAATGAAAGTATCCTGATCATCCTGGGGAACATGGATGAGACAGCGCTCAAAAAGACCCTCTCCCAATACCTGGGCGGTTTCAAGGCGGATACACGGACGTCGGCTCCGCGCGCCCGGATCAAGGACACGATGTTGTCCGGACGGAAATCCGTGTCCCGGAAGGATCCGGAAAACCACGCCATCTATCTCGGGTTCACCAGCCCCGTCAATTTCACGGCGGAAAGTTACATGGCCGTCAATATCGCCGCCTTTGCCCTGCAGGACGCCGTAGCGAAAAGTGCCGCTCCTCTCGGATGGTACAGTTCCGTCACTCCCGAGTTCATGATGTATCCCGAGGACCGGGTCAACCTGTACTTTACCCTCGGCATCGCGCCGCAGGCCGGACTCCCGGCCTTCCTGTACCGGGTGGAAGATACGGAAGCGGTCCTGGCGAGAATCCGGGCGGACGTTGCCAAACTGGGGAAATCGGGCATCACGAAGGCCCAGTTCGCCATTTACAAGTCGCAGCTTTCCAATTCGTTCGGATCTAAGATCAAGGAGCCGAAAACCCTGATGGACATGCTGGTTACCCGGTATGCTTACGGGAAAGACTTGATGACCAAGTATACGGAAAGGATCAATGCTGTCAATGTCGCCAATGTCAACCAGATCCTGGCGGGCCTGACAACCGGTGGACGGGCCGAATATGCGGTCTGCGGACCCATCTCGGAAGAAACTGTTTCTGAGCCTGTTATCAAGGAACCCACCTGGCCGGAAGTCCCCGCTCCCGTTGCCCCGACCGATTCCCTCGGCCTCGCAGACCTGTTCCGCTCCCTCTTCCCGGAAAAATAAGATTCCCCGGCAGACGGGTTCAGCGTTTCTGCAGGGCGAAGGTGATGTCTACGTCACCGAAGTGCCCTTTGACGTCGTCATAATGTTCGAAATATTTGGATGTCAGCTGACCGCGCCAGACGATGTCGTCCCGGCTGCGGAAGGGGATGGAAATGTCGATCCCTGTCGTTTTCGATTGCATCTTCCCTTCAATTTTGCAGTTCCAGGCCGTCCACGTTCCCCCGTCATCTTCATGGATCATGAAGGCACAGGTGGAAAGCTGGTCTGTCCATTGGGAAATCAGCACGGCATTGAACGGCACCGGGGACCCGACCTGACTGCGCTTCACCACAATCATGAAATCCGTGACGGAGGGAGTATAAAGCAGGAGATCCGCTTCTGTCTTGGCCTTGAAATTCTCGACACTTCCGCATTTGACGAAGAATTCAGACGCGCCGGCAAACCAGGGGTCGAAATTCCGGTTCGCCGTAAAGCTCTTCAGAATCAGGGTCCGGATGGACTCTTCCCCCGCGGCTTTCGTTCCGACAATCAGGTCCCCTCCGGCCGTCCCCCAGTCCGGGTCTTCGCGGCGCAGCATTTCCAGGGACGCGAACTCACTGTCGTCGTTGCGGTTGACCACCCAGACAGGACGTTCCTGCGCCATCTTTTCGTCCACCAGGACTTCCTCGACCTGACGCCGCCCATCCGGCCCGACGGTCAGCACGTAGCCCGTATTGACCTCCGATCCGTCTGCCGGGTCGAACGTGATAACCGGAAAAGCGGTTCCGTCCCACGCGTCGGAATAGGGCCAATATATCTGGATATCAGACGATTGTAATGCTTCCAAATACGCCTCCGGCGACATCGGGGATGCCGTTCCCGAGCCCGCGCGTGTCGCCGGGGAAGCCGTGACATATTCCCGGATCAGGTCCCGCAGCGGATGGCTGTATTCACGAACTTCCGCTCCTTTGGTCCGCAGGTCCCCCACACCCGCCCCCGGCTGCCGGAACAGGTCGGCCATCGTATATTCTTCGTCATAGCCATTGACGGATGAGGATGAAACGGCATCGTGGACCTCCCGGACATGGGCCGTCTCCACGGGAATGGCTGACAGCATCCGGGCGACCCGCTCGAGCGAAAGGGATGCGGGAACCGCCTCCTCCGGCACCATTTCGCCGGAATGATCGACATATTCACAAGCAGCCGCCAGGGCCAGGGCCGCAGTGTACGCGGCCATCCGATAACACTTTTTCATAGGTCTTCTTTTTCTGCAAAGAGAAAAAAAGTTATCCGCATTCAAAAAATGAATGCGGATAAAATGAAAAATCGTGTCTCCAGGCCCCTGTAGGCCCTGTTTCGGGTCGATGCGTGCGCCGATTTTGTTGCAAAAATGAAGCCCAGAACCTTTATTCTCCCTGTCACTCAAGTCGTTAAGGATGACCTGCCGGCGAATGCGGTACCACGGGAAACCTGCCCTTTATTTATGGTAGAAAATGAAACGTTTCTTGTCGTAGAAATCTTTGACCAACTCAGTCTGGAAACCGGCAGAGCGGAACACTTCTTCCGTCTGCGGCCCAAGCAGTTCGTTGATTTCGGTCATGCCGAATCCTTCCGGCGACATCAGCTTCTGACTCCAGTGCGCAATCGCCCGGTAAAAGACAAGCGGGTCCTCATCTTTCACAAACAACGCGGAGGCCGGCTCGAAATCCAGCACATTCTTCCGGAGCAGGTGAATCTCCGATTCCATGATATAGGGCGGATTGCTCAGGACCAGGTCGAACTGGTCGAAATCCAGGGCAGGCGCTTCCTGAAGGACATCCGCCCGGATAAACTTCGGGGCTTCCGCTCCGGCTTCCCGCAATTCAGTAGAGAACTCCTGGCTCCTTGCCACGCCCAGCGCTTCTTCAGAGATATCCGTCGCTACGACCCGGGCTCCCGGAACGGAAAGGGCCATTTTCCAGGCAATGCACCCGGATCCGGTGCACAGGTCGAGGATGCGGACCGGCTCCGCTTTTTTTCCATAGGGAATCCGCATGCGGTAGATCCGGCTGCCGAGCGTGATGGCTTTCCGGCACAGCAACTCCGTTTCCGGCCTGGGAATCAATACATTGTCATTCACTTTGAAAGACAAGCCGCAGAACTCGGCGCGACCGGTGACATACTGGATCGGCTCCCCTCGTTTCAAGCGGTCCATTCCCTCTTCCAACAACCCGATCTTCGAAGCCGGAATCACGAATGCCGGTTCCACAAGGTGGGTATAACTCTTCGTCCCGATCAGGAACTCGCACAGAATCAACACAATCGAGCGAGCCTCAGCCGTAGGGTAAATCGACTCCAGGGCCGCCACACCGTTTTTGATGAAGTCGACCAGCAGTACTTTCTTGTCCGTTGCCATACGGTCAGATGCTGTTTTCAATGATTCCGTTGAGGAATTCGCGCATGTCCATCCCGGCTGTCCGGACCATCTTCGGTACCAGCGAAGCACTGGTCATCCCAGGGATGTTGTTGACTTCCAGGAAGTACAGGCCGTCTTCCGCAGCGATATAGTCCATCCGGACCACCCCGCGGCAACCCAGGCGGGCATACAGCTTTTTCGTGGTCTCCTGGACGCAGACGCGCAGGTCATCGGGAATTTCCGCGGGGCAGACTTCCTGGCTGCGGCCATTGTATTTCGCATCGTAGTCGAAATATTCATTCTCCGTAATGATCTCGATGACAGGCAATGCCTGGACGCCCTCCGCACCCCGGTAAGCGGCACAGGTCAGCTCCCGGCCTTTGATCTCCTTTTCCACCAGAACGGTCGGTCCTTCGGAAAAGGCATACCGGATGGCTGCAGGCATGTCCTCGGCCCGGACGACCTTGGTAATTCCGAAACTGGACCCGCCGTCCGTCGGCTTGACAAACAGCGGCAGTCCCAACTTCGAGACCGTCTCGCGGCAGAAGGTATCCACGTCATCCCCTTTCCGGATAAACGCGTCCGGAGCCATGCGGACCCCTTCCACATCCCGCAGGTAGCACTTGCAGGAATATTTGTCGAAAGACAGGGCCGTCACGAAGGACGATCCCGTACTGAACGGGATGCCGAGCATCTCGAGATAGCCCTGCATCAACCCGTTTTCCCCGGGTGTCCCGTGCTGCATGATATAGACGAAATCAAAATGGATTTTCTCCCCGTACACATTGACAGAGAAGTCATTCTTGTCGATTTCGGGACGGGCCCCTTCCGGGAAAGTCACCCGCATGGAATCCTTCTTCCGGAAGGCCACCAGCGACCATTTTCCGAAACGGGCGAAAATCTCATATACATCGTACCGGGATTCATCCATCCGGGAAGCGGTGTATTCTCCACTGCGGCAGGAAACTTCCCACTCGGAAGAATCGCTGCCATAAATTACCGCAATAGTATTGTACTTGGACATGATCCTATATTTAATTCCTAATCAAAATACGACTCCTCCTCGGTGCCGGATGCCGCAACGGACTGGGGCGGGACTTCGCCGCCGCAGCCGTCACCATAATCGACCGGCGCGACAAACGAATCGGCGGAGGAAATCCCCAGCGTACCGTCCGCAAGCACTTTCTTGTAGAAGAGCGCCCAGATCGGCAGGGCCATGTTGGCTCCCTGGCCCAGGGCAGTGGACTGGAAGCGGACCTGACGGTCCTCTGCGCCGCACCAGACCCCGGCTGTCAGATACGGGGAATACGCGATGAACCAACCGTCTGAGTTGTCGTTGGTCGTACCGGTCTTGCCCCCGATCTCACCCCGGATCTGGTATTTTCCGCGAAGGCGGCCGCCGGTCCCTCCGTCAATGACGGACCGCATCATGTTCACCATGGTGTAAGCCGTCTGGTCGCTGATCGCTTCCCGCTTCCGGGACGTGAATTCGCTGAGCACATTCCCCTGGTTGTCTTCAATCCGCGTCACAAAAATCGGCGACGTGTAAACACCCTTGGACGGGAACGTATTGTATGCCGAGACCATTTCGAACAAAGAGAGGTCACAGGAGCCCACACAAATGGACGGCACCTCCTCCACATGGCTCGTAATCCCCATCTTGTGCATCATCTGCACCATGGCGGCCGGGCCGAACTGCTTCATCAGGTAAGCCGAGATGTTGTTCGAGCTGTTCGTCAGGCCCCAGCGGAGCGTCACCGTCTTTCCGATGGAAGAAGAATTGTCCGTACTCTTGGGCGTCCAGGAATTGTTGCCGCTGATGATGGTCTGCGGGACATTGACCACCTCGTCGCACGGGGTCATCCCTTCCTGCATGGCCAGGGTATACAGGAAAGGCTTGGCCGTTGAACCGACCTGCCGTTTGCCCTGACGGACATTGTCATATTTGAAATACCGGTAATCGGGGCCGCCGACATAGGCCTTGATGTGTCCCGTCGAAGGCTCGATGGCCATGAACGCCGCCCGCAGGATGGACTTGTAATAGCGGATGGAATCATCCGGGGTCAGGGTCGTATCCACATACCCTTTCTGGTTCCAGGCAAAGACCCGCATCTTGGCCGGGACGGAAAAACTCTTGAGAATCTCCGCATCGCTCTTCCCGGCTTTCTTGCCCATCCGGTAGCGGTCGCTCCAGCGGCGGGCCTGCTTCATCACCCGGTCAATGGTCGCCTGATCCACGTCATTGGAGAACGGGCGGTTCTTCTTGTATTGCAAATCGCGGTAGAAGCTCTTCTGCAAATCCTTGGAAAGGTGCTCTGCGACAGCTTCTTCCGCATAGCGCTGCATCTTGTAGTTGATCGTCGTATAGATCCGGAGTCCGTCGCGGTCCAGGTCATACGCTTCGCCGTTGGCCTTCTTGTTCTTGAGCAGCCACCCGTACAGTTGGTCATCCGCCCACAGCAGCGAATCGGCCGAATACTCTTCCCGTGCCGCATAGTCGGAACGCTTGGGCTTGCCCTGGCTCATGTATTTGCGGAGCATGTCGCGGAAATACGGCGCACGGCCGGCCGTATGGTCCTGCACCTGGTAGGAAAGCGTAATCGGAATCGCGCAGATCGAATCCCGCTGGGCCTTGGTGATGTATCCGGAATTCTCCATCTTGCCGATGACGAAATTCCTGCGTGTCAGGGCTTTGTCCGGATTGAGCGCCGGATTGTAACGGGTCGGTTTATTGACCATCCCCACCAGCGTGGCGCTCTCTTCGATCGTCAGATCCTTGGGATCCTTGGCAAAGAACGTCTGCGAAGCCGCCTTGACCCCGTACGCGCTGCTGCCGAAGAAGACCGCATTCAGGTACATATCGACAATCTCTTCCTTGGTATAGTCCCGTTCCAGCTTGACCGCTGTAATCCACTCTTTCAGCTTGATCCAGACCATCTTGACCGTAGACATGCCGGGAATCCGGCTGGAAACGTCGGCCCGGGGATACAGGGTCTTGGCCAGCTGCTGGGTGATGGTCGATCCACCGCCCTGGCTGGAATCCCGCATGAGGATTGTCTTGAAAAAGACACGGCCGAGACTCTTCAGGTCGATCCCGGAATGTTTGTAGAACCGCTGGTCCTCCGTCGCGACCGCTGCCTGTACCAGATAAGGGGACAATTCGTCGTAGCTCACGAAGGAGCGGTTTTCAATATGGAAGGTAGCGAGGACTTCTCCGTCCTGCGCGATCACCTGGGTGGCCAGATTGCTTTCCGGGTTCTCCAATTCTGCAAAAGAGGGGATGTCCGCAAAGGCCCACACCAGCAACAGCAGCGCGGCGACCAGCAGGACAGGAATGCACAAAATAATCCAGAACCACTTGATTATCTTTTTCTTAACATCTTCGTTCATGCAACATCATTCTTCGTTTAACACGATTCGGATTCTATTGAATCCGACGCTCTAACAAAACACAAAAATAGCGATAAAATTTGGAAATATCCCTTGTTTGTCGCTTACTTTGCATTCACGTAACAAAAAACATGCAGTATGGAGGGGAATCTTGTTATCGTCGAATCGCCGACCAAAGCCAACACCATCCGGAGATTTCTGGGAGAAAACTACACGGTGATGTCCAGCAGGGGTCATATCAGGGATCTGCAGGAAAAGAAATTAAGCATCGATATCGAACACGGGTTCATGCCCGAATATGTTGTACCGGCCGAAAAGAAAAAACTGGTCGCGGAATTGAAGAAACTGGCGGCGAATGCCCAGACCGTCTGGCTCGCCTCCGATGAAGACCGCGAGGGAGAAGCCATTTCCTGGCACCTGTACGAAACGCTTGAATTGCAGGAAGACAAAACGAAACGGATTGTTTTCCATGAAATTACAAAGAATGCCATCTTGGAAGCGATCGAGCACCCCCGGCAGATTGACATGCACCTGGTGGAAGCACAGCAAGCCCGCCGTGTCCTGGACCGGCTCGTCGGCTTCGAACTGTCGCCGGTCCTGTGGCGCAAAATCCAGCCGAGACTGTCGGCCGGACGGGTCCAGAGTGTCGCCCTGCGCCTGATTGTCGACCGGGAACGCGAAATCCTTTCCTTCAACCGTGAACCGTATTACCGGATCGACGCCGTTTTCCATCCGGAAGGAACGCCGGCTGCTACGAAAGTGAAAGCGACGCTCGACCACCGGTTCCCGTCTCTGGAGGAAGCCCGTAAATTCCTGGAAGACAGCATCGGCGCAAGATTTACCATCCAGTCCGTCGAGAAAAAGGAAGGTACCCGCACGCCGGCTGCTCCTTTCACGACTTCCACTCTACAACAGGAGGCGGCCCGCAAGTTCCACTTCCCGGTCGGAACGACCATGCGGCTGGCCCAGCAACTGTACGAACGCGGTCTGATTACGTATATGCGTACGGACTCGACCACCCTGTCGAGCCTGGCCATCAATACTGCCAAACAGTTCATCCAGGATAACTTCGGCCCCGAATACAGCAAGGTGCGCCAGTACAAGACCCACGTCCGCGGCGCCCAGGAAGCCCACGAAGCCATCCGGCCGACTTTCATCTCCAATACCGACATCGAAGGCACGCCGCAGGAAAAGAAACTGTACAGCCTGATCTGGAAACGCACCGTCGCTTCGCAGATGGCCGACGCCCGCCTGATGCGCACGCAGCTGGGAATCCAGTCCGACCGGCGCAGCGAGCAGTTCTCCGTCCAAGCCCAGGAGGTGCTTTTCGACGGCTTCCTGAAGGTGTATCTGGAAGGAACGGATGATGCTGAGACTGAAGAAGGTGAGGTCATCCTTCCGGAGCTGAAGACGGGCACCCTCATGCAGGCGGAACGCATTACCGGAGAGTGCAAGTTCACGGCCCCGCCCGCCCGCTACACGGACGGAACGCTGGTCAAGAAACTGGAAGAGCTGGAAATCGGACGGCCGTCCACCTGGGCAACCGTCGTGGACACCCTCTCGAAAGGACGCGGCTATGTCACCATCGGGGACAAGGAAGGACAGAAAGTCCCTGTCGTCAACCTCACCCTGAAAGGGAACAAGGTGGAAGAATCGGCGAAAACGGAAGTGATCGGCGCCGAAAAACGCCGGCTGCTCCCGCAGGAAATCGGCATGATCGTCACCGATTATCTCGTCCAGAATTTCGACGGGATCATGGACTATGATTTCACGGCCACCGTCGAGAAAGACTTCGATGAAATCGCTGACGGACAGAAGGTTTGGAACAATGTGATCGAATCCTTCTACGCGCCTTTCCACCAGAAAGTGGAAGAGGTCCTGGCCGACCGGCAGTACAACCACGTCACCCGCGAACTGGGAACCGATCCCTCCGACGGGTTGCCCGTCGTTGCAAAGTTCGGACAGTGGGGGCCGTACATCCAGAAAGGCGAAGGAGAAAACCGGCAGTATGCGCACCTGGCGCCGGGTCAGCTGATCGAAAGCATCACTTTGGAAGAAGCCCTGCAATTGTTCCGCCTCCCGCGCACGGTCGGGCAGTGGGAAGGGAATGACATTGTCGCCACGAAAGGCCGGTTCGGCCCGTATCTCAAATTCGGAGACAAAAACATCTCCCTGCCCCGGGGGACCGACCCGATGAAGGTCACGCTGGAGGACTGCATCCAGATCATCCAAGCCGCGCAGAACAAGCCCGCCGGCAATGAGATTATCGCTGAATTCCAGGACATTGACGTGCAGGTCATCAACGGACGATATGGTCCGTACATCAAGCACGCCGGCTCCAATTTCCGGATTCCGAGAGGGACGGATGCCGCGGCGTTGACGGCGGAAAAATGCCAGGAAATCATCGCGGGAGGTGCACCTACCCGACGCTACGTTCCACGCCGCCGCAAATAAGGCCCCTGCCAAATTTTAGGCGCCGGTTCACCGAAGAACCGGCGTTTTTTCATCCCTTTTTCTACCGATTCGTTATTTTTTTGATAAAATTTGGATAAATCTGAAAAAATATAAGTAAGTTTGCAATCGTCAAACTTATAATTTGAAAGAAGATGGCAACTTATCACATTGACCAGACAGACCAGAAGATCCTTTCTTTCCTGGTGAAGAACGCCAGGATGCCGTTCCTTGAGATCGCCCGGGAATGCGGTGTGTCCGGTGCAGCCATTCACCAGAGAGTCAAGAGACTGGAAGCCAACGGTGTCATCACCGGTTCCCGGCTTCTTGTCAAGCCGCAAGCCCTCGGCCTGAACATCTGCGCCTTCATCAGCATTTCCCTTTCCGAAGCCAACAAGTACAATGAAGTCGTAGATTCCCTGAAGCAGATTCCGGAAGTAGTTGAATGCCACTTTGTTACAGGAAAATACGCCCTTCTCGTCAAGATTTATTGCTTCGATAACGACCACCTGATGGAGGTCCTCCTGAATACGGTGCAGAAGATTCCGTACATCCAGGCGACCGATACCATGATCGCCCTGGACGAGGCGATTGACCGGCAGGTTTGGGTCAAGGATTACAAGAATACCAGTTTCTCCCAGGCTTCCAAGAAGACCCGCGAAAAATAATTATCGGTTTCGGAGCAGCGCCTGGGCAAGCCGCAGGTCCTCCGGCGTCGTGATTTTGATATTCAGCCTCTCTCCTTCGACAAAGGAGAGAGGTATTCCGTTTCGCTCCGCCACGGAGGCATCGTCCGTAAAGGCCGTATCGTACGCCTGGTTATAGGCCGCCTTGATCTCTTCAGAAAGGAAAAACTGCGGTGTCTGTGCCCCGAAAATCCGGCTGCGGTCCGCCTGTTCCCCCGGGACGGCTTCCAGACGGGATCCGCCTTCTCCGGTGGTCCTTTCCAGTACCTTCAGGGTATCCGTCATGGGAACAACCGGAATCAGGGCCCGGCACGACTCCATCTGCTCGCGCATGCGGACGATCAGCTCTTCGCTCAGCAGCGGACGGACGCCGTCATGAATGGCCACCAGGACCCCGTCCGGGACCTTTGCCAGGGCGGCCCGCACCGAATGGAAGCGCGTAATCCCGCCGGGGACAAGGATCTGCGGATGAACGAAATCCGCTTCCAGGCAATAGGATTTCCAATAGGGAATGAACGCGGCGGGAAGGACGGTGACAACGTGCACATCCGGGCATGCCCCGATGAATTTCTCCAGGGTCCGGCGCAGGATGGGAATCCCTTCCAGCGGGAGGAATTGCTTGGGAAGTCCGCCCCCCATCCGGGTGCCGCTTCCGGCCGCCATGGCGATAAGAAAAAACCTTCTGACCATAAATAAGAAGAGAATACCACCGCAAATTTAAGAATCTTTTTGTACCTTTACCAAAATTATACTTACTATGGCATTTTCGTTCTTCACTCAAGAACTTGCAATGGATCTGGGAACGGCCAACACGGTCATTTTCCAGAACGACCAGATTGTTCTTGATGAGCCCAGCATAGTCGCCATCGACAACAATACCGGTAAATGTATCGCCTTGGGAAAGAAGGCGAAACTGATGCATGAACGGGTCAATCCCGGCATCAAGACCATCCGCCCCCTGCGGGACGGAGTCATTGCCAATTTCGAGGCGGCGGAGATGATGATCAAAGGGTTCATCAAGCAGGTCAACAGCAAGCACCGTTCTTTATTCACCCCCAATATCCGGATCGTGGTCGGCATCCCTTCCGGCAGTACCGAAGTGGAAATCCGTGCCGTACGTGACTCTTCCGAGCACGCCGGCGGCCGGGATGTCTACCTGATTTTCGAACCGATGGCCGCCGCCCTCGGTATCGGCCTGGATGTCGAAGCGCCGAAGGGAAACATGGTGGTCGACATCGGAGGCGGAACGACGGAGATCGCGGTCATTTCCCTCGGCGGTATCGTCGAGCAGGACAGCATCCGGACGGCAGGTGACGTGTTTACCAGCGACATCCAGAATTACCTCAAGCAGCAGCACAACATCAAGGTCGGTGAAATCACCGCCGAGAAAATCAAGATTGCTGTCGGCGCCGTCATCCCGGAACTGGACGAGGAACCCGAACCGTTCATCGTCCGCGGCCCGAACCTGATGACCGCCCACCCGGTCGACGCGACCATCACCTATCAGGAAATCGCCCACTGCCTGGACAAATCCGTGGCCAGGATTGAATCTTCCATCCTCCACGTGCTGGAGCAGACTCCGCCGGAATTGTACTCCGACATTGTCGAAAACGGAATTTTCCTCTCCGGCGGCGGCGCCCTGCTGCGCGGCCTGGCCCAGCGTTTCACGGAAAAGGTGAACATCCCCTTCCATGTAGCAGAGGATCCGCTCCACGCCGTGGCCCGGGGAACCTGCATTGCCCTGAAGAACGCCGCAAACTATTCTTTCCTGATGCGGTAGGATGCCCGGCAAGCGCAGCATAATCAAGACCCTCATCAATGCAGCAATCTTCATCGCAATGGAGATTGCTGCTCTGAATATGCTCTCCCGCTCCAACGAAGTCCAGCACTTCTTCCTGGCCAAGGGGGCACATGCCTTCATGGCCCGCGTCTGGGGCGGAACCGAATCCATCAAGCATTATTTTTCCCTGAACCGGGAAAATGAAAGGCTGGCAGACGAGAATTTCGCCCTGCGGCAGATGCTCCTGCAGTATCGCCACGAAGACGAAATCGACCTGCTGGATTCCCTGGCAGGCGGAATCGGCCAGGTTTCAACGGTCGGAAACTTCCGCTACATGCGCGGGTCCATCGTGAAAGTCAGCCGGAACAAACAGCACAATTACCTCATCATCGGACAGGGATCCGAGGACGGGGTGACACCCAACAGCGGCATCATTACCAACCATGGTGTGGTCGGAATTGTCGAATCGATCGGGAAACATTACTCCTATGCGGTCTCCTTCATGAACACCGACTTCAATGTCAGTGCCCGTCTCGGCCGCGAAGGGGCGGTCGGCCCGCTGGTCTGGGACGGGAAATCCTCCGGCGGCGCTCTGCTCAAGGAAATTCCGCTCCAGTACCGCTTCCAACCGGGCGACACCGTCTACACAAGCGGCTACTCCTCTATTTTCCCGGCGGATATCCCCATCGGGACAACGGGAGAGTCCCGGGTCGTGAACGGAGCAACTTATGAAATCAATGTCCGCCTGCTGCAGGACTTCGGCGAACTCCGGTATGTGACGCTGGTCAGCAACATCGGCAAGGATGAAATTTCCCAGCTGGAAAAGGAGGCGGCCAAGGAATGAGACAGAATTATTTCATCTATTATCTTGCGCTGGTGGTCGCCCAGATGTTGATTTGCAATTACTTCAACCTGACGCCCTACCTCATGCTCACGGTCCTTCCGGCGGCCGTGCTCTGCCTGCCGACCCGCATCGGAACGCCCCTGGCGATGGTCATCGCCTTCGCCACCGGCCTGTGCGTGGATTTCCTGGCGGAGGGGGTCCCCGGACTCAATACACTGGCGCTGGTACCGGTCGCATGGGTCCGTCTCCCCTTGTGCAAATTCATCTTCGGAGAAGAGCTGGTCGTCCGCGGCGAAGATTTCTCCATCCGCAAACACGGCATCGGGAAGGTCACGTTCGCCTGCGTATTGGTGCAGGCCCTCTTCCTGCTGGTCTATATCTGGGCTGACGGAGCCGCAGCCCGCCCGTTCCTCTTCCTGGTCGAACGGTTCGCATGCTCGCTCGTGGCCGGTACGGCCCTGGCCGTAGCGATTGTCGATATCGCCAAGCCTGTAGACAGAAGATAATCCCCTCATGGCCATGAATGCACTCACTCGGGAGAAGAAATTGCTGATCGGGCTGGGGGTTGCTGCGGCGATCCTCCTGGGGAAACTGTTCTACATCCAGATCCTCAACGACCGGTACAAAGTGGATGCGCAGAACAACTCCATGGTCTACGATATCATCTACCCGACCCGCGGGGTCATCTATGACCGCAACGGGAAGATTATCGTCGGAAACAAGGTCGCCTATGACATCCTCGTGACGCCGCGGGAAGTGACCGCTTTCGATACGCTCCTCCTGGCCCAGGTCCTGGAGGTCCCCGTCGAACTGATCCGGGAGAAAATGGCGGATTATGACAAGCGGCGCCGGAGCATCGGCTATCAGTCCATGGTCATGCTCAAGCAGATCTCTCCGGAGACTTACAGCAAATTCTCCGAGGTACAATACCGTTTCCCGGGGTTCAAAGGACAGGTGCGCAGCATCCGCGATTACCCGATCAATGCCGGCGGAAACCTGCTGGGCTATGTCTCCGAGGTGGATGCCGATTTCATCAAGAAACATCCCGGGGAATACCGGTCCGGGGACTATGCGGGAAAGACGGGCATCGAGGCGGCCATGGAAGAAGCACTGCGCGGAGAGAAAGGGTATCACATCTACCTGCGCAACTCCCATAACCAGATTGAATCCAAGTACAAGGACGGCGAGATGGACCTCGAAGCCGTTCCCGGAAAGGACATCGTTACGACCATCGACGCCGAACTCCAGCAATACGGACAGCAGCTGATGAAGAACAAAGTCGGCAGTGTCGTCGCCATCGAACCCGCCACGGGAGAGATCCTGACGATGGTTTCCAGCCCCGGTATCGACGTGGAAATGCTGGCCGATATCGGAAAGTATTACAAAGACATTGTCACCGACCCGTACAAGCCGCTGTTCAACCGGACCGTCCAGGCTTCCTATCCGCCCGGTTCCGTGTTCAAACTGGTCAACGGCCTGATCGGCCTGCAGGAAGGAGTCCTGCAGCCGTCCTACACGTATCCCTGCAACCACGGTTTCCCGTACGGCAACCGGAAACTCGGCTGCCACGGGCACCGTTCTCCGCTCAACCTCGAGGACGCCATCATGATGTCCTGCAACGGCTATTTCTGCTATGTCCTGCGCAACGTCCTGGAAAACAAGAAGTACAAGTCCATCGGAGATGCCCTCGACAAATGGAATGAATATGTCCAGAGTTTCGGGTTCGGACACAAATTGGGCAGTGATTTCCCGGCGGAGCTCGGCGGCACCCTGCCTACGTCCAAACTGTACAACAAACGCTATCCCAAGGAGCGGGGCGGATGGAAGTTCACCACGATCCTGTCCATTTCCATCGGCCAGGGCGAAGTCGGCGTGACCCCGCTGCAGATCGCCAACTTGAGCGCAACTGTCGCCAACCGGGGGCATTACATCATCCCGCACATCATCAAGGATTCCGACGGGGTGAAAATCGACGAGAAATACCACGAGCGGCAATATACGATGGTCGACACGGTCCAGTTCTACAAAGTGATCAACGGCATGTGGAAGGCGGTCAACAGCGGGCCTGGCTCGGGCGGAACCGCCAGCATTGCCGCCGTCCCGGGACTGGACATCTGCGGCAAGACCGGAACGGCCCAGAATCCGCACGGGGCGGATAATTCCGTGTTCATCTGCTTCGCCCCGCGCGAGAATCCCAAAATCGCGGTCGCGGCCTATGTGGAAAACGCCGGATTCGGGGCGACCTGGGCGGCGCCGATTGCGTCCCTGCTGATTGAAAAATACCTCAACGGGGAAATCAGCGAAAGCCGGAAATATCTGGAAGACAGAGTAATGGAAGGGAATCTCATGTCCCGGGTTAAAGTAAAGTAAACGCATGGACGACAGGTTCAAAGGAAGAAGCATGAAGCAGTCCTTCGACTGGAAGCTGGTCATTTGCTACCTGCTTCTGGTCCTGATCGGCTGGGTCAACATCTATGCTTCCATCCATTCCGCGGAACCTGCCGGAATTTTCGACCTGAGCGTCCGCAGCGGCATGCAGTTTATCTGGATCCTGACCTCGCTCGGCCTGGCAGGCCTGATCATGTTCGTCCTACCGCCGCGGCTGTGGGAGAGCGCGGCCATACCGCTGTATATCATCGTAATATTCCTGCTGGTTGCCGTCATCTTCCTGGGCGTGGAAGTGAAGGGGTCCCGCTCCTGGTTCGACTTCGGCGTCGTGCGGTTCCAGCCGGCTGAAGTCTCCAAGATTTCCACCTCCCTGCTGCTGGCATTCATCATGAGCCGGGCCAACTTCAAGATGACTGATCCGAAGTCTTTCCTCCTGATCTGCCTGGTCCTCGGCCTGCCGATGCTCATCATTCTGGGCGAAAAGGAAACCGGATCCGCGCTCGTCTATGCCGGATTCATCTTCGTCCTGTACCGGGAAGGGCTGACGGGATGGCTACTGGTATTGGCCGGCATCATCATCCTCCTGTTCATCCTCACCCTGACGACCTCTCCCTACATTTCCATCATGGTGCTGATTGCGACTGTCGTCATCTGCAACCTGCTGGATTACGGGAAAGGAGGGAAGCGGTTCCTGATCTACGGCGCCATCCTCCTCGCCCTGGGCCTCATCCCCTGGGCGCATGGCCGGATCTCCGCCAACTTCGAACCGGAATCCCAGGCGTTTGCCCTGGCAGAAAAGATCAAACCCGTTTACATCCTGCTGGGGATTTCCCTGCTCAGCCTCCCCTATTACCTCATCCGGGCATTCAAGGAAAAACGCCATTTCCTGTCCCTTTCCGTGGCCGCATACCTGATCGGCGTCATCACCGTCTTCTCCACCGATTTCGTCTTCAACCACGTGTTGCAGGACCACCAGCGCAAGCGGATCGAAGTCCTGCTGGGATTGAAGGAAGATCCGGCCGGCGTCGGCTACAATGTCAATCAATCCATGATTGCCATCGGTTCCGGAGGCGCACTCGGGAAAGGGTACCTGCACGGGACCCAGACAGCCTATGGTTTCGTGCCGGAGCAGAGCACTGACTTCATTTTCTGCACGGTCGGGGAAGAATGGGGGTTCCTGGGCTGCATGGTGGTCATTCTCCTGTATGTCTTTATGATATGGAGGATCATCCACGATGCGGAGCGGAGCCGGGAGAATTTTACAAGGATTTACGGATATTGTGTGGCAAGCTGTTTGTTCATGCATTTGTTCATCAATATCGGCATGACCATCGGACTGATGCCTGTCATCGGCATCCCGCTGCCTCTGATGAGTTACGGCGGCTCGTCCCTGTGGGCATTCACGATATTGATTTTCATCTTCATTGTGCTTGACCACGAAGAGAAAAAATATTTTTAAACGATTACGATATGAAAACTGTATTGAAAACCTTGATGATTTCGGCAGTCCTGGTTCCGGCGTTGGCCCTGACCCTGCCGGCCCAGAATGCGACGGTTTCCCATGAGCGCGTTATCCAGAACGAAAAAGCCCTGAATAAAGCAGAGCGTGATTACAAGCAACAGAACCGCTACAACAAAGAGCAGATCCGCGACGGCAAGCAGCAGATCGACCTGGCAAAAGGCCGGATTGAGCAGAGCAAACGGGATGCCCAGTATCTTAAACAAGAGATCAAGGCGGCGGAAGACCGCCTGAAATCAGACAAGCAAGCCCTGAAGTCCCAGAAAGCGACATTCAAGGCCGACGGCAGGTTGAACCGCGCTGAGAAACAGCAGCTCAAGTCCATGGAGCAGAATATCAAGAATCAGGAGGCCCGCCTGAAAGCCGATAAACAGATCCTCAAGCAGGCCAAGGCTGCCGAAAAAGATGCCAAGGCCATGGTCAAGGAAGGCAAACAGCAGGTGAAAGACAGCAAAAAGGCCATCCAGCAGAGCAAAAAGAATGTCAATGCCGCCAAAAAAGATCTCAAAGACAGCAAGAAAGAGCTGAAAGAACAAAACAAGCAGACGGTGAACAACTACAACGGAAACTATTAGTTTCCACGTCTGTTATCAGAAAAGAATCCGCCGCAGCTGATGCTACGGCGGATTAACTTTTATAAAAGCACTGTTATTCCGGTTTATAGGTACCGTTCATCACGTCGCGGACCGCTTCGAGGTAGCCGAAGCCCGTTACCTTGTCCGGCAGGAGGTACGACCCCTCGACCCACTCGTTCCACGCATTGATCGTGATCAGTTTCGGCTGGTCGGGATGCGCATCCGCATATTCCTTCGCCTTGTACAGATACTTGGCAAAGACTGCCGGTGAATGATTGAAACGCGTCACATCCTTCTCGCCCTTCGCGGGGAAGCGTGGCGTGTCGTCCCAGCCGATGGAGACACAAGGGTAAACCGGAATGCCGAAAGTGCCGTCCCAGCCTTCCCGGATGGCCACGGAGTTCTCGCAGTGTTTCTCGTAGTCGCAATCGAATCCGCCCATGTTATAGAAGGAGATGGCGTCGAGTCCGATTTTCTCAATCTTCTCACGCTGCGTCTTCTCGAAACTTTCCGTCACGCGCGGACCACCCCCGAACGTTTCCATGAGGTACAGGTCCGGGAATCCGGCTTTCTTGGTCTCCTCGCGGAAATAGGCCATCGCCTTGCCCGCTTCCTCATAGCCGCCGAAACCACGGACGAAATTGTTGATACTGAATATGCTCATGACCGGCCGGCCGTCGAATTTCACGTAATTGGGCTGCGAGAAATACTGCCGGATAATCCGTTCTACGATGACCTTGAACTGATCCCAGTCCACATCCGGGTTGAACAGGCGCTCGGTATTGTCCCCGTGCAGATGATAATTCCAGTAGTTCCAAGCCACGTCGTGGTTGGCCCACATGATATAGAAGTTCATCTTCCGGCAACTCGGCGCCTTGAGGAATCCGTTGTCCAGCGCCTCCTCCAGATAGGGATAGTTCATGAACCAGTACCAGTCATAGACAAAGGTGTTCACCCCGTACTTCAGGGCCGTCTGGATCCATTTTTCCACCACGACGGGATCGTCATCCATCTCGTAGCCCCAAAGCGGCTGCTTCGGCTGGTAATGACCCTCGAAACGGGGATTCCCTTTCTTAATGACTTCCCACTCACCAATCCCTTCCGGCCACAAATACTTATGGCCCAGGGAATCATCATGACAGGACGGCCAGATATAAGCCGCCACCAGGTATTCGTTGTCTTGTTTCGCCTTCTTGGACGTGCAGGCAGAGAAACAGACCGGAACCATTGCGACCAGCGCAATCAGGGAAAATAAAGAAATAAACCGCTTCATTTACTATCGATTTTTTGTAAAGATAGTAAAATCAGCGGTAGATTCGAAAAAAGAAGGTTATTTCATGAATGCCTTGACCACCATGATTGGCTCTTCACCGTCATTCACGAGCGCATACCGCTGCGCGGCAGCCGGAACAATGAAGGATTCATACTGCGAGAGGTGATACTCCGCTCCTTCCGCCGTCACAATCCGGACAGAGGAGCCGGAAACCAGATTCAAGGCATGGCAACGGCCTTCCGTCTCCACCTCGACACTGTCCCGGATTACGTATCGGTGCACATCATAGGAATGGGCCGGATGGGTCGGTAAATGCCAGAGCTCCCATCCCGGTGCCTGTGAAAGCAACACCGGCTTCGAAACGAATTCTTCCGATATCCGGGTGCCTTTTCGGTCGAAATAGAGGTTTTCCATGGCCCGGCGGATGTTCAGCGGGCGGGGTTTTCCGTCCAGGTCCACGGCCAGCCAATCGTACATCTTGAAGGTGAAAATGTAGGGCGTCGTGCTGATTTCCAGCACCAGGTTCCCCTTTCCGGAGGAATGAAGGGTTCCCGGGGGGATCAGGTACAATCCGTGCTTGCAGGCGGGTTCCGCATGGATATATCGGGGCACGTCCAGCGGCTCCGCCTTCTCATAGCTTTCCTGCAGCGCCCGTTCAAACGCCCTCGGATCAATGTCCTCCTGGAAGCCAAGATACACCTGCGCCCCTGGGGTCGTCTCCAGAATGTAATAGGTTTCTTCCTGGGTCAGCACCTCTCCGAAATTCTTCTGTATGAACTCCTTGCGCGGATGGCACTGGATAGAGAGATTGCCCCCGCGGACATTGTCCAGAAAATCGAGCCGGATGGGGAATTCATCCCCGTATGTGGCATAACAAGCCTTCCCTACCACACGCTCGCCTGCCTGATACATGATGCTGTCGAATGACACTTCCAGCATCAGGGAACCGCTGTGGAACAGAATTCCGTTCTCCGGCACAATCATCTCGAAAGACCATGCATAATTCGGCACATCAGCGGGAAGAGCCTTGATGTGCTCGCGGATCCATTGCCCACCCCAGGCACCGGGCTCAAACCAGGGTCTGGGTCTGAATCCGTTACCGGCAAGATGATCCAGCCCTTCCCGTACCGTTTTGCCTTCCGCCCAAGTAATGTCTTCTTCGCGCTGGGCGTCGACCAGGATGCTGATTTGCCCAAAAACCGCTTTTTTGTGACGGTTCAGCACCACCCAATCTACGAAATAGAAGCGTTTGTACATCTTCTTGGGCGCTTCCGGCTCCCGCTTCCCCAGATTACAGATACTGCCGGCCCGGGCCCTGAACTGGATTTCATTCTTTGGAATATCCAGATAAATCAGCAGACCGTCCCAGCCGGCAAGGGCGGCACCGCATCCATACAGGATATCAAGGGTCCCGTCGTCGGTCGGCTTCATTCCGGAAAGTGCCTCAAGATCAAAGAAATCCGAAAGAGAAAGCGCTGTCCGGAAACCGAAAATCGGATCATCTCCGCCAAGCCAGGGTGCCACCATCCGGTCTATTTCCGTTTCTTCCCGAAGCGCAGCATCCACCGCCCACCAGCGTGCAGAAATCCCTTCCCGGGTCAAAGCGATATTCAGGTTCCGGACGAAATCGTCGAAGCGGACGCCGACATATCCGTCCACCACAACAACTTTTTCGTTTCGGATCCGGTGCGCCAAGGAATCATAGCCCTCGAAAACCCGGTTCTCGCCCAAATCATGGGCAGGATAAATATCATATTGTCCTTCATTCACTTTCCCTTTCCTCAAGGGAAGGATTCTCTGCGTAGTCTTTCTAATTACCGACATTTTTCCGTTTAGGTTCATTCATTAAATAAAGATGCTGCTCCGATCATGGCAGCCTGATCGAATAAGGAGGATATCCGGACCGGAATGTCCCCCAAGTTGGCCTTCAGTGGTTCCAGGAACAAAGCACTTGAACGAGCGATGCTTCCTCCGATAACCAAAGCCTGCGCTCCGGAATGCGCCAGAATCGGGCGCAAAAAAACGCCCAACCGGGATCCATACTCCGTAAACACCTGCTTTGCGGCGGAATCCGCAACTGACGCCTCGGCCACTTCGCGGGCACCCGGGACCGACCTTCCCGTCAATTCCCGATAGCGCCCGATAATCCACCGCGTAGAAAAGCCATTGTCCGCAATGGTCCCTTCGAAGGGGAGACACCAAACTTCTCCCCGCAGCGGGACCCGGTCCGGGTCGGTATCCAGATGGCCATCCCTGACAAAGCCGGAGCCAAATCCTGTCCCCAGGGTGATGGCCATGATGGACGGGAACATCCTCCCTGCCCCACAGAAACTCTCCGCCAAGGCAAACGAAGCCGCATCATTCAAGAAGCGGAATTCGGCTTCCGCCATTCCTTCCGGCAAAAGAGCCCGGACGGATTCAGCGACATTCAGTCCATACAGGGATTCGAACTTGTCCACCCCGCGGATTAAGGAGATCCCGCGGCTGTATTCGAACGGCCCCGGGAACGCCATGGCAATTTTATCCACCGGCTGTCCGAATGCACGGACGGTAGCGGCGATATTGCCGGCAAAACAGGACAGAATCTCCGTGACCGGCGACTTGCTGTCCATCGGCGTAGTCACCGGCACCGAACACAATTCTCTCCCCAGGAGATCGACCACGGCGGAACAAAGATGCGTCCCGCCGACATCGATCCCGATAGCATACTTAGATTTCATTCTCTGAATCATGCTGTTTCCGGCCCATGCCACCTAGGCTCAATCGGACAACACGGGCCGGACCCAGCAAACATACTTTATTACCGGCCCGTGGTCACCTCAACAATCGGAGTGTAGTTGTAACGCTCTGTATTGCTGAAATTCACAGTGGTCTTTGCAGCGAAACGGAGGAAATACTTCCGTTGGTATTTCGGGAAAGCAATCGCAGCTCCCGAAGTTCCGTTCGGATAACCAGTTTTGACCGTTATCGTTTGTCCCAAAGGTATTTCCGCGGCGGAAAGACGAGTCGAATAATTCGGGGAGTAACTGAAATCCCCGACGTAATCCGTCTCGCTGACAAACAGCCAGCCCTTCTCAACCGCTTGCTGGTAATCCGGATTCGAGGTACCCCGGGTAACCTTCACCTGGACGGATACGGTACCGTCCGCATTCACGACGGGAGAACCGACCCATTCCAGTTTCAGCAACGGTTCCACTTCATACGTCTTCTCAACGGTTCCTTTGATGTCGATGACTTCTTCCTTCAGCGGGACAAATGCGCCTTCGGGAGTAACACCATACTGGCCCTTGAATACTTTTGTATTCTGGAATGTACCGTCTTGCTTGACATGCATGTCATACGGCTGGGGCGTTTCACTCCAGCTGTATTCCATCATGCGGATGCGGACACCCGTATTTCCGATAGCCGTCTGGAAGGGAACGCCGGTCCCTTTCTCAACGAAAGCGCCTTTGAACGTCTCTGCCGGCGCCGCATAGTTATCCTTGATGCAGGACGACAGCAGGGCAGAGGCAGCCAGGACAATCAGTGCTATATTGATTCTTTTCATCATTATTTCTCCTATGGATTAATAACCAGGATTCTGCTTGCAGTTTGGATTCCGCGTAATTTCGTTTCCGGGAATCTGCTGATAATAGCCGTTCTGGTTGAACGTGTAGATGTAATTGTAGACCCGGGTCTCCTGGTATTTCGGATCCAGGAAGTACTTGTCGTCCACATAAGAATAGAACTGGGAAAGCGTCCTCCACTTCGTATTGTTCTGCTCCTGGTGGATGATCCGCCAGCGGCGCAGGTCCCAATACGTTTTTCCTTCAAATGCCAATTCTTTCCTCCTTTCCTTGCGCACCACATCAATGGTCAGGTCACCCTGGGAGGCAAGCAGGTCTGCGCCGGCACGTTCACGGATCTGATTGATGCATTTGAATGCCTCATTCAGGTTCGAGCCCATTTCAACGGCGGCTTCAGCCCGGTTCAAGAGGACTTCAGCATAACGGATTTCGATCCACGGCTGCGTTGAAACGCTACCGGTATTGTTGCTCCCGGCTGTCGGATTCAAGTACTTGCGCAGATAGAAACCACTGATACCTCCGAAGTTCCAACCATTATAGACGCCGGAAGCACCGGCAATGGGCATGACACGGCCGTCAGGGAGCGTCAGGTTGGCAGCACCGCCGGTTGTCCGGAGATTGGACGTTGCTGCCGGATACTTGGCCGTATAATTCTGCGAGAAATTCTCCCCTTCGGTCAGAAGCGGTCCCATGGTTGCAGCGCTCTGGCCGAGCCAGATGCCGTAATGGAGGTCAATCGTCTGCCCTTTGAACTTGCTGTGCGGCAGGATGACCGTTGCTTCCAAACGGGGTTCACAGTTTTTGAAAATCTCATAAGGCGTCGAGAACAGGCGGTAATGACCCTGGTCGTCAAAGCACTTCAGGTGCCCGTTCGCATCTTTCTCGAGGCCATCGAACATTTCGACAAAGTCGAGGGTCGGATTGATTTCAGAATTGTTGTTGCCGGTCGAAGTCTGCTGCGGCTGCGCACTGTCGTCAAAAGCATGTACCGCATTGGGACTCGAATAGTAACGTGCAAATATCGTCTCTGGCGTGTCCTGAGTAAATATGGCCCCGAAGTTTTCTGCGATGGCCGCCCGGTCGCCAGCTTTCCATTTGCCTTTGTACAGGCTGTAAGAACCGCCGTCCACCAGGAGGGAAGCATCATAGGCAGCCTTGAAATAGGTTGCCGCTTTCGCGGAAGGAATCCCGCAGATGCGGACTCCATTATAGACCTCGTTCACCGTATTATATTTGGCAATCGAGCCGGCATGGAGCATCGCACGGGACTTGAAAGCCGCTGCGCCATACTTATTAATCCGGCCTTTCTGGTTGGATTCCGGAAGCAGTTCATAGGCCTTGTCCAGGTCCTCTCCGATGAAATCCCAGATTTCTTCCTCGGAATTCCGGGGGACCTGCGTCCCTTCCAGATCAACGGAAGCCGGATAATCGACGACATGGTCCAAAAGCGGAACCCCACCGTAACGTTTGACCAACGCATAGTAAATATAAGCCCTGCAGAAATACGCTTCTCCCAGATAGGTCTTATAATCTGCGACCGTAAACTGGGATTCATATTTGGGAAGCGTCTCCAGCAGTTTGTTTGCCGCACGGATTTGCTTGAAAGGATCATCCCAGAAGGAGGCGTTTTCCATTTCCGCTCCCGGCGTATCGCGGCCGATTGCTTCTCCGGTCAGGCAGCTCTGCTGTTTATAGGCAGTACCGCTGTAATTGAACAGGCCGCTTTGTGCATGATAGTATTTGAAATCCTCGATCGGAAGTGTACTGTACATCCGCGCCACATAGGCGGTCATACCTTCCTTGCTGCCGAAAATCTCTTTCTCGCCGACGATGTTCATCGGAGGGATGTCCATGTCTGAACAAGAGAAGAAGAGACCGGCACCGAGCAACAATAAAATGTATTTAGACAGTTTCATAATTCCAGTTCCGTTAGAATTTGACATTGACACCGAATGTGACGGTCTTATTGATCGGATAATTGTATCCGTAGCTGGCTGAGGACAGGAATTCAGGATCCTGATACTTCAGCGGAGAGAAAGTCAGCAGGTTATAAGTGCTGACATAGATGCGGAAGCCCTGCATGTTGACTGCCCGGAGAAGTTTTTTGGGCAGGGAATAGCCAAGTTCCAGGTTTTTCAGACGGACATAAGCCGCATTCTGAATATTGTGCATGGAGTTCGCATTGGGGCTTGTGCCAGTCATGGCATAATAGCCTTTCGTCCAGGTTGTAGCGGGGTCATAAGGATTCGCGCCGACCTCGGTAGGATGCCAGCGGTCCAGGAATTGAGTGATGGCATTCGTGTCTGCCCACAGCGGCTGATACATGAATTCGCCCGGAGTCACATAACGGCGGCTGGCGCCCTGGAAGAGCATGGACAAGTCGAACCCTTTCCATTGGCCGCTCAGCGTCAAACCGAAGTTCACCAGCGGGACATTGCCCTGGAGTGCGATCGGATGGACATCCAGATCGTTGATCCAGCCATCACCGTTCCAGTCTTCGTATTCATAGTCTCCCAGCACGGATCCACGGCCGATATAGACCGGATTATGGTAGATTTCATCCCAGTTTTCAATCCGGCCGGCGGCACCGTAACCCCACCAGATGCTGTTGTAACGGTTGTTGGTCCCGTTGCGCCAGTTCAAGTAAGAGTTCCCTTGCTCTGCCATTTCATGATAAACCGTCTTGGCACGGGTAAAGGACCAGTTCCCTTTAATCTGGTAATAGAAGTCCCCGATATGGTTGTTATGGGAGATTTCGAATTCGAAACCCTGGTTCATGTCGCTGTTCAGGTTCTCCTGCGGCAAAGAGGCGCCGACGCTGCCCGGAAGGCTGCCCAGACGGGTCGCCAACAAGCCTTTACGATAACGCCGGAACACGTCGGCGGAGAAGCCGAGCAAGCCGTCCCATGCTTCCAGGTCAATACCGAGATTCGTCGTTTCGACAGTATACCAGGTAATTCCCGTATTGGCAATACCCTTATCCGTCGTGCCATTCACGAACTGACCGTTAAAGACGCTGCCGGCAGGGAGCCCGGCCGCAGACCCGGAAGCCGGATAGGTATAACCGGTGATGAACTGGTAATTCAAGACGCTGTCGTCACCCATCACACCGTAAGATGCCCGGATCTTGAACTCATTGATAAAGTTCAGTGCAGATTCTTTCCAGAAATTCTCTTCCCCGATGCGCCATGCGGCGGAACCCGAAGGGAAAAAGCCCCAACGGGATTTTTCCGGGAAGCGGGATGAACCGTCATAGCGGAAAGCGAATTCTGCCATGTATTTCTCGGCATAGTTGTAATTGACGCGGCCGACATACGAATTCCGGGAGTAATCATACAGCGAGCCGGACGAAGAGGACTGTGTTCCTTCCTGATCCGTCACGATACCGGCAAACAACTGCTCGATCGGAAGAAGCAGCTGGCGGGATGCCCGGAAGTTGTCTCCTTTGTTATGGGTATCCTCGTACAGGACGAATGCGCTGACACTGTGCTTGCCGAACGTATGGTCATAGCCAATTTGCGTCTGCCACATCGTATGGTCCGCCGTGTAATAATTCCGCAGAATCTTGTAATCGGCCTGGGTCTGGCGAAGCCAGGTCACCTCTGCACCGCCGGCGGTATACAGATGATAAGCCCGCGAGAACTGCTTGTTGTCCTGAATCGTCGTGTCATAGCTGTACATTCCCTTGACATACAGGCCGGGAACGAACGGAATATCATACCGGAGGGAGGCATTCGTCTGCGCCCATTTGGACTTGTACGCAATATAACCGACCAGATCCGTCTGCATCATGGCGACCGGGTTTTGAAGACCGCCGTTTGTCGGCTGCCAATATTTTGCCGCTTCTTCGTCGTACCATACCTGGTCCATCGGCTGCATCAGCCAGGCCCCGCGGACGATGTCATAAGCCCCGTAAGACGGCTGATCGCGCTCGTCAAGCGTCCCGGCCAGATTCAAGTCAAAGCGCAGGTTCTTGGCAATCTTTGCAGAGACATTGGACCGGAGCGTATATTTGGTATAGTTGATCGCATCGGTCTGCAGGAAAGATCCCTGGTATTGATAACCCAAACTGGCATAAAAGGTTACCCGGTCATTTCCGCCATTGATATTCAAGTTATGCTGGGTCTGGGGAGCAACCGTGCGGTAAACCTCCTTCAGCCAGTTGGTGCTCTGCTTAACCCCTGTCCGATACTCATCAATGGTCGCATCGGGGTAAGAAACCACTCCTTGATTATCCACATTGTGGGCAGACCGCTCATTGTACAGGGTCATCCAGTCAACCGCACCGGTCAATTCCGGGAAGTTGGAAGGACGCTGGAAGGTCACGGAACCGTTATACGAAATCACCGCATCGCTGTTACGGCCTTTCTTGGTCGTGATCAGAATGACACCGTTCGCAGCCTGGACGCCATAAATCGCAGCGGAAGCGTCCTTCAGGACGGAAATGCTCTCGATATCCTCAGAATCCAGACGGGCCATGTTTCCGCGCTGCACGCCGTCGATAATAATCAAAGGGGCGCCGAAGCCGCGGATATCCATGCTCGTATTGAACTGGCCCGGTTCCGAGGTGTTCTGGACGACACGCAGACCGGAAACCTTACCGGTCAGCATGTTCTGGACGTTTTCGTTCTTCGTGGTGATGATGTCCCGGTTAGCGACCGAGGAAACGGCGCCGGAGAGCGTCGTCTTTTTCTGGACAGCGTAACCGACCACGACCAATTCATCCAGTTCGAGTGCATTCTCGGCCATGACGAGGTCATACACCTTCCGGCCCGGTTCTACCGTAAAGGTCATGTTCTCATAACCGATGCTGCTGACGAGGAAAACGTCGCCAGGGGCAGCCTGGATTGAGAAATTACCGGCGACATCTGTCACCGTCCCTTTCCCTGTCTTCTGATCGACGACACCGGCGCCGATAACCGGCACCTTGTTTTTGTCAACGATCGTTCCGGAGACAGTGAAAGGTCCACTCTGCGCGCGGGCATTCCATCCTGCTGACAGGAGGAATACGCACAGGCAAATCTTGAATAGATTTGACAAGTGAGTCAATACTTTCATACTCCTTTTCATTTTGAGATTACAGTTGGTTATAATAGGTTATTGTGTTGTCTCAATCTTGAATTCCTCATATTCATAGGGTTGCAGCCAATAGTCCTCCGGGTTGACCGGTTCGCCCGAACGACGCCAGCCGTGGCGCACCACCTTCGTTCCCCGGATCCGGCCCCAGCAGAATCCCGTCCGGACCGGACGGTTCCACAAATTCTGCAGACGGACAATCCAACCGGTTCCGTCCGCGGCAGGGAACACCGCGCTTACAGCAATCTCGTGATGACCCCGAAGTGTAAACAACGGCTCAACCGGTCCGTCAGACGGACTGCACAGGCCGATCAGTGGCTGTTCCTCCTCCAGGCCCCGCTTCTTCAGTCCGGAGAAGAAGGGTGGAACCGGCTGCAGCGTGTATCGAAAAACGGCACGCCCGCCCTGCGAGGCTTTGTAATTGGTCCGCCAGGTATTGGTCATGACCCAGGAATAAACACGGGGAGAGATCTGGGCCATACTCCACCACCCATAGCCATAGCGCGGGTTCAAGCGGTAGTCCTCTCCCGAAGGAGAACCGAATTCCACAAACGGAGCATCGATGCTGGTCATGCAGACCATGTGCTCCAAATCGCCGACAGTCAATCCGTTCTGCAAAGAATAATAGTGCTTGTTGACGCCGGCCAACTGCTCCCGTTCCGGATGCACCTCACTCATGGCCAAGTCCATGGAGATATCCGGATGCGGGAAATGGAATGGAAACACAAAACGGACATTTTCGAAAGAACGGATATCCTGCTTGTCCAGGATATTCCGGATTCCCACCTTGTCCAACCCGCGCCAAAGGGTCACTTCCCGCGTCAGGGCATCGCATCCCGGAGCCTCGGACACAATCTGCAAAGTCGCAGCTACCGGCCCGTCCTCCAGCACGCGTATTTCCTTCACGGCACCGGCGCCGCGTGGATTCTTGGCAATCCGCTCTGTATAGAGATAATCATTCAGCCCATCCTCGTCGGCATATTCGAAATCCTCCCCGCACTTGCGGAAAGACTGAATCGTCCCCTTGGCGGGATCCACCGATACCGCAATCATTCCGTTGGACAGGGTGGCCGGAGAAGTGACCATGGACTTGAAATGGCTGTTTTCCGGCGTATCCACAATCTTGTATACGGCGGAGGACATCGGCGGAACATCTTCTGCAATAAATACATAAGACCCGTCGGACAGCTTCTGGACCGGAAGGATGCGGCCAGCCGCATCCTGAAGCGACTTGCCGTCCAAGCCATTATTTACGCGAACCACATCCGTACGCGGCCACAGGTTCGTGTTCACCACCTGGACGTATGGCCCTTCCCCTTCCAATGGAGAAACCGCTTCCCGCCACAAGGCTCGGGAATAATAATCCGCACTGTCACAATACGCTTTTTTCCCGTTCCAAAGGTCTATCGTAAACGGAGAATCCGGTTCATGGCCGCTCGCAGACGCTCCCCAAGTATGTTCCGAGAACAATGCGACATTCTTGAAACCATTGAAAACCGTCCAGGCTGGATAAGGGCGCGACTCCGAAAGCATGGACCACAGAATCTGACCCTGCGCCAGACGTGCTGCCGCGGCCCGGTTGGTATAGGTCTCCTTCGCCGTGGAAGCCGCCCCGTCTTCCCATGTCGGCGTCATGTCGCCCCGATACGTAGGAATCACATCTCCATACCGGCGCTCGAAAGTTTCGAAAACTTCCTTGGTCGTAGCAATACGGAACTGCGGCGATGCATATTTTTCATTCCAACTCCGGATAATGTCCGGCATCTCGTCGTCCGGCGGGCCATTGTCTCCGTGAATCGTATACCGGAGATAGCACATATCATAGGGAAACTCCTCATTTTCAAGCTCCCGCAAATAGCTCCAAATCGTTTCCACCCCACAGACAGACAGGCTACCGGCCAGCCAGCCGTGGAACCAGGAATACCCCCGTCCGGCTTCCCAGACCAGGACACGCTGTGTCCCTGACTGAGACTCCCACCAGAAAGGATGATCCCCCCATTTGACATGCAGTGCGGAGGTCCGGTCATTGCCAATCCGCCCGTACATCGGAACATAGTTCGGGGCTGGAGAATAATAGCGTACCCCTTGGAGAGACATTGCCGTCGCCATTCCCCAGACCTGTCCCGGAACATCGCTCATCATGGCGGTATTGATTTCCACGCCAGTCTGCTCTTCGATACGATGGGCGTCGTCAAAGAAATGCATCAGTTCCTCCTGCCGCGATATTCCGGTAATAATACTGCCCAGGCAGGCATCGACCCCGATATACCCTTTCCGGATGGCATCCAGGAGTTTTTCCGCCTTCGGGGTCCCGGCATACTCCTGCAAGTAACCCGCTATGGCCCACGTTGCTTCCGTATTCCAGCAATAACGGGCTCCGTCGGGATAGGATGCCGTTTTTTCCGCCAGTTCGATGGCATGTTCCAAGTTCTTCCACTGCAGGCGCATCACATCCGCCTGCCGGTGCGTATAGCCGATATCCTGATGGGAATGGGAGAGAAAATAGACGGTCCATCGCCGTGCAGCGGGAACGGAAAACACATATTCTTCCTGTTCCTTGCCGCACGATGCTTTAACACGCAGGTTGGCAGCTGTTTCCATCCAACCGGCCGGAAAGAATCCGTGATAAACGGAATCTCCCTGGGCGGAAGGTTTCATCCGCGCATTCCACTGCCGGCCCTCCATTTCGAACGAAAAATCCACCGGCCGACGGAGCCGCTCTCCGAAAACCAGATCGAATTCACGGACAGGACCATCCGCTGTATTCAAGTATCCTTGCGCAGCGGAAAGGACGGGCTGCCCCTGAGGCAACACGGCTCCTTGCATCGCCCAGGAAACGGACAAGACAGCCAGCAAAATGATCGTTCTGTAGAAATGTTTGGCTTTTTTCATTATGTTCATACATACTTGGGCCAAAAATAGCTGAAATTTTCTTAAAAGCAAGTGATTTATGGATTTATTTGCATATATTTGTTCAAACAAATCCTACCACAATGATAACCCACCGGATTCTTATCTCCCTGTTTACGCTTGGCTTACTGCTGGTTGAAGGGTGCCGGGACTGCCCCGACTACCTGCCCCGGACGCCGGAGGTTTCGGATCGGGTGGTTTGCATGGACCTCACACCCTTGAGTCCTTCGGACAGACTGGCGGCAGAATCCCTGCAGGGGCTGGCCAACCGCAGACATGCGGAAATCTTTACTTACGCCACCTATTACACAGAATGGACGCTGGATTTTTACAAACAGCACGGATACATCCGCGAGGCGACTCACATCTCCGGCGTTGAAGAGTTGCTATTAAAATATAAGGACGCCGTCCGGGGCATTGTCGTTTACGATACCGCCTGCCCGCCGACCATCAACCTGGCAACGAACATCGCCGGGGTCTGCGACTGTGTCATCGCCGGACCGGACAACCTGGAGACAGTCCGGTCCGCCCTGGACAAACCGGTCCTTTACGACCTCCGCGAAAAAAAGTTTACGGGAGAAACCGACACATACCAATGGTACCGGGAGAACATTTTCCCGCTGCAACGCCACAACGTCCTGTCCATCGCACCGAACGAGGGGAGCGCCTATGATATCTACCGGGATTATCTCGTGGAATTCAAAATCCCTGTTTTCTGGCTTCCAGGGCATCAGGATACCGATTTCGATCCGGAGCATGAGGAGCAGATCCTCGACCTGTTCCGGGAGACACCGGCCAACATCCCTGTCCTCGGATTCTGGCCGGCCGGGAACGGACTTGCACGCGGATACCGGGAATTCGACGGGGTGAAACTGGCCGGGAAATACGGGAAATTCACCCTGGTCAACACGCACGCCGGGAACTACAGCTGGCAAAGCGGCGTGAAAATCAAACACGACCGCTTCCGGCAAAAGGCGCCCCGCCGGAAGAAAACACCGGCCTATGACCCCGGGAAAAAATATGTCGCGCTGGTGATGATCGAGAGCGGCGACGCTCCCTGTTACTACCAGTATCACGGGCTGTACCAGCGGCAGTGGAATGACCCGGACAGGGGTAAAGTTCCTATAAGCTATGGGATTACGCCTTCCCTGCGCATGCTCGCACCTGCCATTCTGGAAGACCTGTACGCCACGCAGACCGAGAATGATTTCTTCTTCAACGCCATTTCCGGCGCAGGGTACTGTTATCCATTTGAAGGATACGGTTCCCTGACCAAGAATCCGGACAGCACCCTGACCGATTACTTCAGCCGGCTGACCGCCCGGAACATGCGGCGGCTGGACCTCGACATGCTGGGCTTGTACACCCATAGCGGTGACGGCTGGTCCGAAAATGACCGCGATATCGCCGAAAAATACATTTTCCCGATGAAAGGCGTCCGTTCCATCCTGTCCGGCATGCACCGGACGGCCTACACTGCCTCCCAGGCCCATGAACGGCTCCCCGGCGGAAAAACCGTACACCATACGGTCACCTTCTGGTCCTACGACAACCTCGTTTGGAATGATCCCGCCCTGGACGAGGCCGCCGTCGCCCACATGGTCAAAGAAATCCAGGAGAACGGCGACGGTCCGTTCATCCAGGCCATGTTTTACAGCTGGCACTACGGCCCGCGCCGTTTGAAAAAATTGCAAGACAAACTGCAGCCACTTGGATATGAATTCGTTACTATAAAAGATTTTGACGAACTTTATAGACAATCCCTGCAATAAACACAGATAACAGCTATGCGCATCCCTGTATCCCTCGTCCTGTCCCTGTTGATTCTGACGACAGGAACCCTGTCCGCAGCTCCCCGCACCCCGGACAAAACCATCTGGCAAATCGGTCAGAAAGACGGAACCCCTGAGGGCTTCGCCCTCGCTCCGGACAGATTCAAAGAATTCATAGAGAAAGACTTCGGCTATGAAGACACGTACTTCCTGGTGGGTCATTCGTCCCCTGAAAAAGACTTTCCCTATGTCCTCCCCGGCCCAGTGGACACCTGGGGAGGAACCTGGCCGACAGCGGGATGGAGGACCCACTGCGTGACCATTCTCTTCGATTTGGGCGGGACACCCCGTGCGGAAGCGGATTACCTGCTGAATATCCACTTGGCGGACCATGCGACAAAATTCCTTCCCCTGGTGAAGGTATCCCTGAACGATGTCGACGAAAAAGTGCAGATCCTGAAGGAGGGAGTGGATTTTTCAGCGCAGCGCAAACCCCGTCAGAACGAAAAACTGACCGACACCCTCGGAATTACCGGGAATCTTTCCTCCGCATCGCCCTATACGATCGCGCTCCCACTGAAGGGCCGGGATTTGAACAAAGGGGCAAACCAACTGGTCATCACCGTATTGGAAGGCTCTTGGATTCTGTTTGACCAAATTGAACTCCTCGGGCCATCCCGGATGAAGGTCAAGCGCCCCCGCGGCGTGTTCGTTCGCGGCGCCACACCGGCTCCGTATCAATTGGGAACAACGGTCCAACCCCTACTGGTCGATCTGGAACACCTGGAGGGAACACCGGAAATCCGGGTGAAAGTCGGCGGAAAAAACATCCTGAAAAAGACCCTTGAGAAGGGACGCTACTGCCTGGAAGCACCCATGCCGGCTGTCCCGAGCGCCCGGAAAAGCCGCTATGCCGTTTACTGTGACGGAAAGAAAATCGCCTCCGGCAGGGTCGTGCGCTCCCCGCAACCGCTCCAAACCCCCGCCGGATATGTAGACACGCGGGTGGGAACCGCACATTCCCGCTGGATGATTGCTCCGGGGCCCTGGATGCCGTTCAGCATGGTGAAACTCAGCCCGGACAACCAGAACGCCGGATGGCAGGCCGGATATCAACCGTCCTTCGAAAGCATCGGTTGCTTCAGCCACATCCATGAATGGACCCTCGGCGGACTCGGCATCATGGCGACGAACGGACCCCTGAAAACACTCGTCGGCGATGAACAGAAGGATGACCAGGGATACCGCTCCCGGATCAACAAACGCACGGAAAAAGCCGGGATCGGATATTACAGCGCGGAACTGACCGACTATGATATCCTTGCAGAAATTACAGCCACCACCCGCTGTGGTTTCGAGCGCTTCACCTTCCCGGTCGACAGGAATAACGGACGGATCATGATTGACCTCAAGCCCCAGGCAGAATACGGCATCAACATCAAAGATGCCGCCTTCCGGCTGGTCTCTCCCACCCGCATCGAAGGATATTGCCACGAATATTCCCCCTACGTCTGGAGTTACGATGCAGACCAGGACTACCGGCTCCATTTCGTCATCGAATTCGACCGCCCCGTCGGCAGTGTCGGCTGCTGGTCGGACGGAACGGTTTTGCGCGATGTCACCTCGCATGAGTGGGGAGAATGCGGCGCAGCCGGGCTCTTTGTCGAATTCGCGCCGAAGGCAGAGAGGTGGGCCGTACAGGTGCGCAGCGGCATCTCGCTGGTCAGCATAGAGAACGCCTCCGAGAACCTGGAGACGGAGGTCACCCGGCCATTCGGCTGGGAGTTTGACGCCGTGAAACAGAATAACATAGATACATGGAACGGAATCTTCTCCCGCCTGGAAATCAAGAGTGACGATGCCCGGGAAAAGATGCGGTTCTACAACAACATGTACCGCGCAACCTGCAGCCGCAACATTTGGAGCGACTGCAACGGAGAGTGGATTTCCACGGACGGCGCCGTTCGGAAAGTGGAAGATCCTTCCGATGACGTCATGCTCGGCTGCGACGCTTTCTGGAACACCTTCTGGAACCTGAACCAATTCTGGAACCTGGTTACACCGGAATGGTCCCGCCGCTGGGTCCGCTCCCAGCTCGCCATGTATGATGCAAACGGCTGGCTTGCAAAGGGTCCCGCCGGATTGAACTATATTCCGGTCATGGTTGGGGAGCATGAAATCCCGCTTCTGGTCAGCGCCTGGCAGATGGGGATCCGGAATTTTGACGCCCATAAACTATTGCAGGCCGCCGTCAAGATGCAAACGACTCCCGCACAGAAAGTTTTCAAGGGATTTGCCGGCAACCGCGACCTGGTCTCCTACATGCAATACCATTATGTCCCTTATGACAAAGGCCGTTTCTCCAATACGATGGAATATTCCTTCGATGACTGGACGGTCGGGCAGCTGGCCAAGGCCCTGGGCGAAGAGGACACCTTCCATACGTTCAATGACCGCGGTTACTGGTGGAAAAATGTCATCAGCGACGAAGGATGGTGCCAGATGAAAGACAGCAATGGAAACTGGCTGGAAGGTTTCGATCCGTTCCGCAGCGGCGCCAACCACCATTATGTGGAAGGGAACGCCTGGCAACTCACCTTCTTTGTGCCGCAGGATGTGCCGGCACTGGTGGAAAAAATTGGCAAGAAGCGCTTTACAGATCGACTGGAATGGGGATTCAACCAGGATGAAGCCTGGCGGTACAATGCGCCGAACGACCAGTATTGGGACCATCCTGTCGTTCAGGGCAACCAGCAGTCCATGCATTTCGCCTACCTGTTCAACTATGCCGGCCAGCCGTGGAACACCCAGCGCTGGAGCCGCTCGATCCTGGACCGGTATTATGGTTACGGGACCGCCAACGCGTACCTTGGGGATGAGGACCAGGGGCAGATGAGTGCCTGGGCGGTCATGACTTCCCTCGGCCTGTTCCAGATGGACGGCGGTTGCAGTGTCACCCCCATGTATGAGATTGCCAGCCCGGCATTCGAAGAAATCACCATCCATTTGGACGGCCGTTTCGGACGCGGGGAAACCTTTGTCATCAAGGCACATGGCGCTTCGAAGAAAAACATCTATGTACAAAGCGCCGTGCTGAACGGGAAACCGTTGCGTTCGTTCCGCTTCCCGGCAGCCGAATTGCTCAAGGGCGGTTCGTTGGAACTGGAAATGGGTCCGGAGCCCAACTACGACTGGGGCATAGAATAATCCCCGTGCTACAAGACAGGCCCTGCGGGTGATGCGCCGACGGAATCGGCCAGCGCCCGCAGGCGGACTGTCAGCTCTTCCCGGACAGCCCGGTAATCCGGGGCGTCATAAACGTTGCGTGTTTCCTCTGGATTCTCTTGTAAATCATATAGTTCCCAAGAGTCAATGGCCGGGAGTCCCCCACATTCCTCATCCAGCCAATGAATGAGTTTATAGCGTCGGGTCCGGATTCCGTAGTGCTTGCGGACATTCCCTACCGCAGGGAAGTCATAGTATTGGTAATAAATCTCTTGTCTCCAACGTTCCGGGGTTTTCCCCTGCAGGATCGGTTTGTAAGATACGCCATCCATCTCCGCCGGGACAGGGACTCCGGCCAGATCGAGCAGGGTCGGTGCATTGTCGATGTTCTGTACCATGTCATCACAGACGGATCCCGGCGCGACATGGCCGCACCAGCGGACCAGCAACGGGGTCCGGAGGGCTTCTTCATACATGAACCGCTTGTCGTACAACCCATGTTCCCCCATATAGAATCCCTGGTCGGAAGTATAGATGACAATCGTATTTTCCCGCATGCCGTTACGGTCAAGATAATCCAGGACGCGGCCGACCTGCTGGTCTACTTTGTGGATCGTCCGGCAGTAATCGTGAATATACCGCTGGTACTTCCATCGCAGCAAGGCATCCCCCTGAGGCCGATCCGCCAGGAACGAAGCATTCATCCGGGCGTAGGTACTGTCCCAGACAGCCCGCTGCGCCGGGGTGAATGAGGCCATCGCAGCAAACCAGCTGGCCTTGATATAAGGATGCTGCGGTTCCTCCAGCAGTTCGGGAACCTTGAAATCAAAGGCATACCCCATATCGTCCGAGAGCGTCAGTTGCTGCTGGCGCATCTGCTCTCCCCGTGTGGAATAGTCGTCCCGCAGGGTGGTCGGTTCGGGAAACACCACATCCTCATATAATTCCAGATCTTCCAGTGCCGGCATCCAGTTCCGGTGCGGCGCTTTATGGTGCAGCAATACACAGAAGGGTTTCCCGGCATCTTTGTGGGCATCGATCCATGCCAGCGCATGATCCGTCACGATTTCCGTCGCATACCCTGGCTGCATGACATATTTTCCACCGGTTTCTTCCGTACGCATGACCGGGTTGTAATACTCGCCCTGATCCCAGAAGATATCGTAGTGGTCAAACCCTTTCGGCGTAACACTGAGGTGCCATTTGCCGAAAAGAGCCGTCTGATATCCGGCTTGCTGCAGCAACTCCGGGAAATAGGTCAGTGTGGAATCCATGATCCCGTACTGAAGCGTCGTCTGGCGGTGATGATGGCTGTACATACCCGTGAGCAGGGTTGCGCGCGAAGGTGCTGAAATGGAGTTCTCTACGAACGCCTGGCGAAACAGCATGCCCTCGGCTGCCAGACGGTCCAGGTTCGGCGTCGGGGCCAGCCGGGAAATCGGATGTCCATAAGCACTGAGTGTCTGGAAAGAATGGTCATCCGTCATGATATAGATAATATTGGGGCAGGACGGCTTTTCCCCTGCCTGCCGGCAGGCGGGAAGGACCAGTGCAAGTGGAAAGATGCTCCAGAAAACCGGATTTTTCATGGTTCGCTTGTTAAAGTTGTTAAGAATATGTATGTTTGAACAAATTTATGCAATTCCATACATACTTTCAAAATGTCACGGACCTTTTTTTCTATCCGACTGGTATGGTGTCTGTTGGGAGTGCTCCTGCTCCTGACAGGATGCCGCGGAGATGACACTCCGGAAGGTCCGGATGTCCCGGCGGTATACTATGACCTGCTGGATGCCATGACGGCCGGAAAACGGCTTTCCGGGGTGGAACGGATCGGGGAATCGACCCGGATCTCTTTCACCGACGGCTCCCTGCTGGAGATTCCGCTTAAGGAGCTGTTTATTTATGACTGCACGGAATCCGACCCGGCATCCGTTACTGTAAACGCCACGACCGGCACCTGGAGAATCGGCCAGAAAGATACCGGAATCCCCCAATCTTCCAGTACTTCCGCCCGAGCATGCCAGCCCGTCTATGCCTGGTTTACCTGGACCAGCGTCAGCATGATAATCAGTAACGGAGAAACCTTCACGCTCCGTGGTTCATCCCCCTCCGGAAATCACCGCCTCCCCATTATCCGGATCACGACGGATGGCGGCAGAAGTATTTCTGACAAAGAGACTTATGTTCCCGGGAGCATTGTTTTCGAGGACCCGGACTGCTTGTATTCAGACGTTCCCTACTTGGAAAGCCGCATGGGCATCCGCGGCAGGGGGAACACCTCCTGGTCTTTCGAAAAGAAATCCTGGAAAGTCAAGCTGGATGAAAAACAGGCCGTGTTCGGAATCCACAAAGACAAAGACTGGGCACTGCTGGCCAATTACTCCGACAAAACCCTGCTGCGTAACATGGTTGCCATGGAACTTTCGCGGATTCTCGGGCTGAGGTGGACGCCGGCCATGGTCAGTGCCGAGGTGTACCTGAACGGACAGTACCAGGGATGCTACGTCCTGGCCGAGCACAAGGAAGTCTCCAAAGAGAAGGTTGACATCCAGCCTGTCACGGAACAGGACAACGAAGGAGAAGCCCTGACCGGAGACTACTATATCGAAATCGACGGACACCAGGACGAACCGTTCTGCTTCTGGACAGGCGTCGGGATTCCGGTCATGCTAAAAGAACCCAATCTGCCGACAGACCAGCAGAAAGCCTATATCCGACAACTGTTCAGTGACTTTGAGAAGGTCCTGTATTCGGATGCCTTTGCCGATCCCGGGCAGGGTTACGCCCGGTTCATCGATGTCGAGTCCTTCGTGAAATATTTCATTGTCGAGGAGCTGACCAAAAATGTCGACGGCAACCTGCGTTCCAGCACCTTCATGACCAAGCACCGCAATGGGAAAATGGTCCTGTACCATGTCTGGGACTTTGACATTGCGCTGGGGAACTGCAATTATTTCCCGGAATTCTGGGAAGGTGCGACCAACTCGTACGAGGGCTGGTTCGTCAAGGATTATATCAACGCTTCAAAGAAAAACGACGGCTGGTTCGGTCGCCTCTTCCAGGATCCCGTGTTCCTGGAGGCTGTCCGGACTGAATGGAAACGGGTATTCCCGCAATTGCAGGGAATACCCGAATATATCGATGCACAGGCTGAATTGCTGGGCAAAGCCGCAGACCGGAATTTCGAAAAATGGCCGATCCTGAGCAAGAAAGTCTGGCCGAACGTCGTCGCAACCGGGTCTTACAAAGGAGAACTGGATTATCTCAAAGAGTTCTATACCAGCCGGTTATTCTGGATGGACGCCGCTCTTGCCGCCCTTTAGAACAGACTTATACCAGCCCTTGCGCCAGCATGGCGTCCGCCACTTTGATGAAGCCGGCGAGGTTCGCGCCTTTCACGTAATTCACGCTGCCATCCGCATTGCGGCCGTGCTCGACGCAGGCGGCATGGATATCGGACATGATGGTGCGGAGGTGGGCATCTACTTCCTCGCGGGTCCAGCGGAGCCGCATGGAGTTCTGGGTCATTTCCAGGCCTGAGGTCGCCACGCCGCCGGCGTTGGAAGCCTTTCCGGGAGAATACAAGATTCCGGCTTTCTGGAAGACCTCGATGGCGCCCGGTTCGGAAGGCATGTTGGCACCCTCCGCGACGCAGCGGCACCCGTTGGCAACCAGCGCTTCCGCATCGGCGCGGGAAATCTCATTCTGCGTGGCACAAGGAAGGGCAATGTCACACGGGACCCCCCAAGGCCGTTTGTCGGCATAATACGTCGCGCCGGGGAACTTGTCGGCATATTCCCGGATCCGGCCCCGGTAAATGTTCTTCAACTCCTTGACATAGGCTAGCTTCTCTTCGTCGATGCCGTCCGGATCGTAGATGAAGCCATTTGAATCCGACATGGTCACGACCTTGGCTCCCAGCCGGATGGCCTTCTCCGTTGCGAATTGGGCGACGTTCCCGGCACCGGAGACAGTAACCGTCTTTCCTTCAAATGATTCTCCGCGCGTGGAGAGCATCTCGGAAGCGAAATAGCAAAGGCCGTATCCGGTCGCCTCGGGACGAAGCGGGCTTCCGCCCCAGGCCAGTCCCTTGCCGGTCAAGACTCCGCCGAATTCATCCCGGATGCGTTTATACTGACCGAACAAGAATCCGATCTCGCGGCCGCCGACACCAATATCCCCCGCCGGGACATCCGTGTCCTTGCCAATGTGCCGGTACAACTCGGTCATGAAACTCTGGCAGAATTTCATCACTTCGTCATCTGATTTTCCGCGCGGATTGAAATCCGATCCACCTTTGGCTCCGCCCATCGGAAGCGTTGTCAGCGCATTCTTGAATGTCTGCTCGAACGCGAGGAATTTCATGATGGAAAGCGTCACGGATGGATGGAAGCGGATCCCGCCCTTATAGGGGCCGATCGCGCTGTTCATCTGAACACGGAACCCCCTGTTGATCTGGATGTTGCCATCATCGTCAATCCACGGAACGCGGAAGATGACGGTGCGTTCCGGCTCGACGATGCGCTCCAGTATTTTGCGCTCGATCAGGTAAGGGCGCTCCACGATATAATCGGCGAGGCTTCCGGCCACTTCGCCAACGGCCTGGTGGAATTCCTTCTCTCCCGGATTGCGGGCAAGGACTCCGTCCATGAAGTCCTTGTAAAATTTTTCGGCGGAAAGTATCATACGATCTATTTGTTAAGGTTCATGCAAATAAGTTAAAAAAAATCCGCGGATGCAAATCTCACGGAATTTTTATCGTTTAGTATTTTTTAAAACGGTTTAAAAATCGCTGCTTTTATTTGATTCCGTATTTGCGAAGGATCTTCAGGATCGGTTTCTCGACCGAATGCGCCCAGAGCTTGTATCCATAATCCCCGGGGTGCGACCCGTCGATCGAGGTATCGTGATCCTTGGAAGCGGCATTGGTCGTCGTGACGTAATACACATTCTTGTATTTCTTGCACGCCTGGGCCATCATTTCGTCCACAACGACTTTGCGGTCGGCTTCGGCTTTCCGTTTGGTCAGGCTGAAGTTTCCGTTCTCGCGATACAGCGTTTTCATGAAAATCAACGGGATATCCGGATGTTTGGCCTGTATGGTCTCGATGAAGGGGAAAAGCTGCTCGCGGATGGTCGGAATCGAGGGATTGGAGAAGGCATCGAAAATGTACGCCTCCACATCGGCGTCGGCCAGCGCCCGGGCAAAGGCAGGCTGCAGTTTGGAGCGGCCGCTCACCCCTAGGCTGAGCAGCTGGATGCCCGTCTCGCGGGTGAAAATCGCCGGATACGTCATTCCCGAACGGGACGCTCCGCCGCCATGGGTATAGCTGGAACCGAAAATGCCGACCCGGTGCCGGAATGGATTCGGTGAGGCCTCCAGGACACTTCCTTCGTCCACGCCGATTTTGACGGAATACTCCTCGCTGTACAGCGGGAGATACAGCAGACATTCGTGCATGGTGCCGTCCATTCCGGAAATCAACGTATAGGGCTTGTCCGGTTCATCGTCCGGTGTCACCCCGTTTGCTGCATACAACCATTTCCCGTCCTTCTTGATGTACAGGTCATATCCGCGCAGTGACACGCCCGGCGAGAAATTGCCGAAACGCCGGAAACCGTATTTCGTCGTGACGACGATGCGCCTGGAGTCCGTCCTGAACGCAACGGACAACCCGGATGACTGGACAATAACGGTAAGATCCTCCGGCGCAAACCCTTTGTATTTCGCAGTATCCAGCCGGTGATACGGATTCGGCGTGTCCGGAAAGAGGTTGCCCACCAGCGTCAAGTCGGCAGCTTCCGTGTAGCGGACCCCTGTCTGTGCCGAGGACAATACCGGCAGGAACAGCGCAGCCAGGACAGCAGCGAAGAAAAAAGAACGAGGCTTCATGGTGTTTTCGGATTTCTTGCCTTAAATATACAAATTTTTTTTCCTACCTTTAAAAAAACATTGTCATGAAGCATCATCTGATTATTCTGGGCCTTGTCCTGGCCGGCTGCACGCAGCTATGGGCTGGCGGAAAGAAAGCCGTTGTTATCATTGTGGACGGCATTCCGAAAGATGCCATTGAACGACTGCATGTTCCGGCTATTTTTGATATCGCCCGCACCGGATCCTTCGGCAAGAGTTACGTCGGCGGCGAAACGGGCACGTACAACGAGACCCCGACGATCTCCGCAGTCGGATACAACACCATGCTGACAGGGACATGGGCGAATAAACACAACGTCTTCGGTAACAGCAATCTATCTCCGAACTATCACTATTGGAGCTTGTTCCGCATCGCAAAAGAGCAGAAACAGCCGCTGACAACGGCCATTTTCTCCAGCTGGACGGACAACCGGACCGTCCTGCTGGGAGAGGGCAAACCCGAGACAGGCAACCTGAAGATCGATTATGTTTATGACGGGTATGACCTGGACAGCCGGCGTTTCCCCAAAAAGGAAAAAGACATGCATGTCTTCGATTACGACGAGGAGGTCTCGGCCAATGCAGAGAAATGCATCCGGGAGAAAGGTCCGGACCTCAGCTGGGTCTACCTCTGGTACACCGACGACGCCTCCCACATGTACGGGGATGGCGCATATTTCGACGAATACATCCTCAAAGCCGGAGAGCAGATCGGACGCATCTGGCAAGCGGTCCAATACCGTCAGAAACAGTTCGGGGAGGAATGGATGATCCTGGTTACCACGGACCACGGCCGGACCTTTGACGGGCACGGGCACGGGCGCCAGTCCGAAAGGGAACGGACCACCTGGATTGCGACGAACCGCAAACTCAACACCTACTTCAAGGAAGGAAAGGCAGGCATGGTGGATATCAATCCTACCCTCTGCGATTTCCTCGGGATGGAAGTTCCGACGGCTGTCCGGTGGGAACAGGACGGAATCTCCCTGCTCGGCAAAACGGAAATCTGCAACCTCCGCCTGGCGGCTTATGACCAGGATATCATCCTGCGCTGGAATGCCGTCAAGAAATCAGCCCCGGTGAGCATCTATGCCGCCCCGGCCAACGAATACAAGACGACCGGGAAAGAAAACTGGATCCACCTGGCGGATGTGAAAGCCGGGCAGCAGGAATACCGCTGCAACCGGAATACCCTCGGGAAAGGGCCTTTTTATAAATTCGTCGTCGTCAGCGGACATGAATCGCTGAACCGCTGGTTCTCGAACTGAGTTAAATTACCGGAACCGTGCTTTGGCCGCATACCGCTGAAGGGCTTCGGCGTTTTCGTCCGTAACGGGCGTGACCAGGTCCGGCAGCCGGAGGGTGTTCCCCACCACGCTTACCCCGTAACGGGGAGTGATGAAGGTGGCGAACAAGGTACACGCCGTCGCATACCGCCCTGCGCCCTGGGAAAGATGATAACCGTCACGGGTGAATTCCTTTACCTCGGGCGTATTGAGCGGCGAAGAACGGAGATCCATGATGGTCGCTCCGGTAGGGATAACATGGCTGATCGCGGTGCGCCGCCTGATCTTCCGGGCCGTTTTCGCATAGGCCTTGTACATCTTCTGTGAATTGCCGTCGTAGAAGCTCAGACGGTAAGTGGCCCGCTCGTTTTCAGGCTTGTTCTCCAGGAGAACAGAAATGGGCCAGAAGCAGTTCCACCAAAGTTCGGGCGTCTTTCCATACCGGGACTGGGACTCCTTCCGGACCAGGGTGATCAGCTGGTCAAGCCAGGGCTGCACGGTTTCATAGCGTCCCGCATTCTCCAGGCTGGTCTGGAAAATCACAATATCCCACGGATGTTCATTCAGGATGGCCGGCAGAGTGGCATCCCGCTTTACGTATTCTTTCTTCCCGGGGGCGCATTCCATGTAAACGGCTGGTTTGAAAGCCAAATTCCAGCGCTCCTCCAGCGAACAATTCCCCTTGATGAAACGGCCGATACGGATATTCGTTATGCCTGCTTCCAGGAGCAGTGCCGGCAGGTGTTCCGTGCAATCGACGCCGTAGCTATGTCCCAGCATCAGGATATTCAGGCTGTCCGGAGCCTGTGTTCTGGCATGGCCATCCCACCCGGAAAAAAGCCCGACGGAGAGTGCCAGGCAGATAATAATGATTCGCTTTACCATCTTATAATCCGTATAAAACTGTTCAGAAACTTAGAAGCTGTTTTGAAATGATTGCCGAAGTTTATTAGGCGGAGTTTTCGAGACAGTTTCGGCTTTGGAAGAAGGAGCGTAGCCGTAGCTACGTGACTGATGACAAAGGAGAAAATGGCCGGAAAGGCC
>Ga0256405_10000825_pt1 | contig 94655 bp, 69 predicted proteins | sample RumenRJG_02DNA_FD_189096 | JGI IMG/M metagenome (GOLD analysis project Ga0256405, IMG submission 189096) | Bovine rumen microbial communities from Lethbridge, Alberta, Canada - RJG_02 | ecosystem: Host-associated > Mammals > Digestive system > Stomach > Rumen | place: Canada: Alberta...
CAGATGTTTTCTGAAATCTATCAGGCTGAATTCATGAATAAGGGTAAGTCGCTAAGCACAGGCGATGTCACCATCAGCTACACGGATGAAGACTATGCTGCCGTTGACGAAACCATCAGCTACAAGCCTGAGGAGTCGTGGAACTATGAAGCAGGTGCTCATCTGAATCTGCTGGACGGTAAGCTCCATGCTGATGTTGCTGTTTACTACATGAAGATTAGAAACCAGCAGTTGTCCGTCATGAGCCCTGACAATAACTTTGGTCGTATCATGGTGAATGCGGGAAAGAGCCATACGATGGGCTTTGAAATCGCATTGCGTGGCCGTGCTTTTGACGATCGACTGGACTGGTTCTGCAACCTGGGCGCTGTGAAGGCGAAGTTCGATGAGTACGACACTTATAACAACAACACGATACCTTTTGTTCCTGCTACTACGTTTTCGTTGGGCGGCAACTACCGGATTAACCGCTTCTTTGTGGGTGGCGACTTGACAGGACAAGGCTATACACACTGGGACGAAGCCAATACATTCGGACAGAAAGCGTATGTGCTCTTAGGTGCTCATGTGGGTTATGATTTCGGGGGATGTACTGTCAAACTGTGGGGACGTAATCTGACCGATGCTAAGTACAACACCTTTGCTGTAGAGAGTAAAGCCGCTGGTCAACCACTACGTTTTGCGCAGCGTGGCAATCCGCTACAATTAGGAATTGATTTAGATTTACATTTTTAATTAAAAACTATCATTTTAGTTAAAATCGTTAAATTTAACGGAAATAATTAACTTCTTCGGCTTCTTCATATCGGGAAAAACACTATCTTTGCACTCGATATGAAGAAGTCAACGATTTGGACCATAGCAGTTATAATGGGAGTCTCATTCCTTGCGCTGCTCTTCCTTCAGTTCTCCTACGTTGAGGAGATGGTTAAGATGAAGAAAGAGCAGTTCGATGAGAGTGTAGCCCGTTCACTATATCAGGCCTCGCGTAATCTGGAGATGAACGAGACCCTGCGCTATCTGGAGAAAGATGTCAACGAAACTGAGCGTCGTGCTTTTACGCAAGACAGTATAATCGTTGACGGACTGGGCTCTGTAACACACAGCCACCAGTTTTCCGTTGCTGCAGACGATGGAACCATCTATAGCTCGTTCCAGGTAAAGGCGTTGAAGATGAAGCCTGCCTCCGTACCCAAGGCTATGATTCTGCGCAAGGACAAGAATTCGTTGGCAGATGCCACGAAAACCATGCAGGAGATTGTACGTCAGCGCTATGTCTATCAGAAGGCTTTGCTCGACGAGGTGGTCTATAACATTCTCTATACCGCCAGTGAGAAACCTCTGAAGGAGCGCGTAAACTTCCGGATGCTTGACAAGGATATCCGTGTGGAGCTGATGAACAACGGCATCAATATCCCATACCACTTTACCGTGTCGACCACCGATGGACGAGAGGTGTATCGTTGTCCGGACTATGAGGAAGAAGGTAAGGAATATACCTATGAGCAGAAGCTCTTCAGTCACGATCCACAGTCGAAGATGGGTGTGGTGAGAATTCACTTCCCGGAGATGAACTCGTATATCTTCTCCAGTGTGCGATTTATGATTCCCAGCATAATCTTCACTATCGTGCTGTTGATTACATTCTTGTTCACCCTCGTTGTTGTATTCCGTCAGAAACGTTATTCGGAGATCAAGAACGACTTCATCAATAATATGACGCACGAGTTGAAGACACCTATCGCCTCCATCTCACTGGCCGCTCAGATGATGAACGACGAGAGTGTACCCAAGACCGAGCAGATGACGAAGCACCTGAGCGGTGTTATTAATGACGAGTCAAAGCGTCTGCGCTTCCTCGTGGAGAAGGTGCTCCAGATGTCAATGTTCGATAAGAAAACGGTAACGTTCAAGGAGAAGGAATTGGACTTGAACGAGATGGTTGAGAACGTAGCACAATCCTTTAATCTGCGTGTGGAACATACTGGTGGTAAGATATATACGGAGATAGAAGCTGTTGATTCCACCATCTTCGTTGATGAGGTACATTTCCAGAATGCCATCACTAATTTGATGGATAATGCAGTAAAATATCGCAAGCCCGATGAGCCAATAGATATCTATATCCATACGTGGAACGACCATGAGAGACTATACCTCTCTATTCGTGACACAGGACAGGGCATCAAGAAGGAGAACCTGAAAAAAATCTTCGATAAGTTCTATCGCGTACATACTGGCAACAAACACGACGTGAAGGGTTTCGGTCTTGGACTGGCTTATGTCAAAAAAGTGATAGATTCGCATCAAGGAGAAATCAAGGCTGAGAGTGAGTTGGGCAAGGGTACCAAATTTACCATTAGTCTGCCTATTTTGAAAGAAGATAACAAATAGTATTAACAATAAAAAATTAAACTTATGGACGAGAAACTGAAAATTCTTCTTTGTGAAGACGATGAGAACCTCGGAATGTTGCTCCGCGAGTATTTAGCAGCAAAAGGCTATATGGCCGAGTTGTGTCCCGATGGCGAGGCTGGTTACAAAGCCTTCCTAAAGACAAAGTTTGACATCTGCGTACTTGACGTGATGATGCCCAAGAAGGACGGCTTCACGCTGGCTCAGGAAATCCGTCAGGCTAATGCAGAGATTCCTATCATCTTCCTTACCGCCAAGACGCTGAAGGAAGATATCCTCGAAGGTTTCAAGATTGGTGCTGACGACTATATCACCAAGCCTTTCTCTATGGAAGAGCTCGTATTCCGTGTAGAGGCAATCCTGCGTCGTGTTCGTGGTAAGAAGAACAAGGAGAGCTCGGTATATCACATTGGCGATTTCATCTTTGACACCCAGAAACAACTGCTTGTCATTGGTGATAAGCAGACCAAACTGACTACTAAGGAGAATGAGTTGCTGGCATTGCTCTGTTCACACGCCAACGAGATTCTGCAGCGTGACTTTGCCCTGAAGACTATTTGGATAGATGACAACTATTTCAATGCCCGCTCAATGGATGTATATATCACCAAGTTGCGTAAGCATCTGAAGGACGATCCACAGATTGAGATTATCAATATTCACGGCAAGGGTTACAAGCTGATAACTCCTGAAACGGAATAACAGCGTAAAGAAATAATAAAAAAATCGGGAATTGTATAGAGATTCTCGATTTTTTTTTGTACCTTTGCCGACTAGTAGTGTATTAGAGTAAATCATGGACCATATAAGAAACTTTTGCATCATTGCACATATCGACCACGGAAAGTCAACATTGGCTGACCGTCTGCTGGAATATACCAAGACTATCCAGGTGACGGAAGGACAGATGTTGGACGACATGGATCTGGAGCGTGAGCGTGGCATCACGATTAAAAGTCACGCCATCCAGATGGAGTATATGTACAAGGGTGAAAAATATATACTGAACTTAATTGATACTCCGGGACACGTCGACTTCTCGTATGAGGTCAGCCGTTCGATAGCTGCCTGTGAGGGCGCTTTGCTGGTGGTAGATGCCACCCAAGGCGTACAGGCACAGACCATCTCCAACCTCTATCTGGCCATCGACAACAACCTGGAGATAATCCCCGTTATAAATAAAATTGATATGCCTTCAGCTATGCCTGACGAGGTGGAAGACGAAATCGTAGAACTGATAGGTTGCGATCCGTCAGACATCCTGCGTGCTTCGGGTAAGACAGGTGAAGGTGTAGAAGATATTCTTAACGCTGTTGTTGAGCGTATCCCTCATCCCGTGGGTGATGAGAAGGCTCCTCTGCAGGCGCTGATTTTCGACTCTGTCTTCAACTCTTTCCGTGGTATCATTGCTTATTTCAAGATTACCAACGGCTGCATCCATCAGGGTGATAAGGTGAAGTTCTTCAATACAGGACAGGAATATGTTGCCGACGAGGTGGGCGTGCTGAAGATGGATATGATTCCCCGTAAGGAACTGCGAACTGGCGAGGTAGGCTATATCATCTCTGGTATTAAGAATGCCAAGGAAGTGAAGGTGGGTGACACGATTACCCATGTTGCCAATCCTTGTGACAAGGCCATCGAGGGATTCCAGGAAGTAAAGCCAATGGTGTTTGCCGGTGTCTATCCTATAGACCCGGTAGACTACGAGAACCTCCGTGCCTCGTTAGAGAAACTGCAACTCAACGATGCTTCATTAACGTTCGTTCCCGAGACATCTATAGCTCTGGGCTTTGGGTTCCGTTGTGGTTTCCTGGGCTTGTTGCACATGGAGATTGTTCAGGAGCGTCTGGATCGTGAGTTCGATATGGACGTTATCACTACGGTGCCTAACGTAACCTACATGTGCTACACGAAGCAGGGTGAGGAGAAAGAGGTGCACAACCCCTCTGGACTGCCTGACCAGACGATGATTGACCATATCGAAGAGCCGTATATCAAGGCATCTATCATTACTGCTGCAGATTATATCGGTCCTATTATGACGCTATGTCTCGACAAGCGTGGTGAATTGATAGACCAGCAGTACGTCAGTGGAAACCGTGTGGAGCTGCGCTTCATGTTGCCGCTGGGAGAAATCGTGATAGACTTCTATGACAAATTGAAGAGTATTTCTAAGGGGTACGCTTCATTTGACTACCATATTGATGGTTTCCGTCCGTCAAAGCTGGCCAAGTTGGATATCCTGCTGAATGGTGAACCCGTTGATGCACTATCTACTTTGACCCACCAGGACAATGCTGTGACCTTTGGTCGCCGTATGTGTGAGAAACTGAAGGAACTCATTCCGCGCCAGCAGTTTGATATTGCCATCCAGGCAGCTATCGGTGCAAAGATTATTGCCCGTGAGACGGTCAAGCAGGTGCGTAAGGATGTTACTGCCAAGTGTTATGGTGGCGACGTGAGCCGTAAACGTAAGCTGTTGGAGAAACAGAAGCGTGGTAAGAAACGTATGAAGCAGATTGGTAATGTGGAGGTTCCGCAGAAGGCCTTCCTTGCCGTTTTGAAGTTAGACTAATCAATGACCTAAGACAAATATAAAAATGACAACAATTGGACTGACAACACGTGATGTGGCCCGCGAACTGGCCAGACGCTACAGTACGATGACTCACGATGAGTTGGATGTGCTGGAGAGTATTCTTGTACCTATGAGATTTCAGAAGGGTGACTTTATTCTGAAAGAAGGCGAAGTTTGCACAAATATATATTGGGTGGTAAAAGGTTTGGTGCGCCAGTTCTATATCAAGAACGGTAAGGAACTGACAGAGTATATGGCTGCCGAGAACAATATCTTCATGAGTATCGAGAGCCTGTTCAAGGAGCGTCCCAGCCACCAGCAGATTCACGCCCTTGAACCTACTATTGTCTTTGCTTTGCCAAAGGACAAGCTGGAGCGTGAGGCTGTGCGTAATGTGAATATCCAGATGCTCTATCGTAAAATCCTGGAGGAGTCGCTCATCCTCTCACAGGTTCGTGCCGACATGCTACGCTTTGAGTCTGCCCCAGAACGTTACGCCAAGTTGGTCAAGCGCTCACCACAATTGGTGCTGCGCGCTCCGTTGGTCTATATTGCCAGCTACTTGCAAATGACACCAGAGACACTGTCTCGTGTACGTACATCTGCTTTGCTGGACGACAAAGACTAAAGTACCGTAGAGAAAGTAAACATATCAGGGAATGCCTGACGAAGTCCATCAGGTTCCTCCTTGAACAGTCCGAACAGGGCGCTACCAGAGCCAGACATGGCCGCATAGGTGGCGCCCATTTTGTATAATTGCTCTTTGACAGCACCAATCTCAGGATGCAGCGCAAAGACACTCTCTTCGAAGTCGTTGATTAGGTTATCACGCCATGTTTCTACAGGTTGCATCACTACTTCGCGACAGTTTAGGGAAGGGTAGTGGGGATGGATGCGCGAGAAAGCCTCTTTTGTAGGAACAGGGATATCTGGACGAACAACACCAATATACCATCCACTAAGGTCCAGACTGATGGGTTCTAATTGCTCGCCGATACCTTCCGCATAACAAGGAACACTCTCGATAAAGAAAGCGCAGTCGGCACCTAACTGGGCAGCATATTGCTGCATCTGTTCATTAGTCAATTGCAGGTCGAAGGTTTCGTTCAACAATCGTATCATATAGGCACAATCGCTGCTGCCACCGCCCATGCCGGCTTGTGTGGGAATACCTTTCCACAGATGTGTGTGGATGCGGGGCAGCTTAGGGAAATCCTTCTTCAGTAACTGATAGGCACGCACCACAAGGTTGCGCTGTTCATCGCCCTCAATGTGGATATTAGTCACTTTCAGGTCGCAATCTACGTCTGAAGGGAATCCTTCACTCATGGGGGCTATCTCCAGTGCATCCATGATGGGTACTGGATAGAATACGGTTTGCAGATTGTGATACCCGTCTAAACGTTTCTCTACCACGTTCAGGCCCAGGTTTATCTTGGCTATGGGGAATGTTATCATGATGTATTATTATTTCTTCTTGAATTCTAATTCTTTGGGCAGCTTCTGCCATTTACCCTTACGAGGCACCTTAATGGTGTTTCCTTCATTTTGTTGGAGTATATAGACAGAGTCGTTCTTGCGTATCAAAGTGGCTCTCAAGTCTTCACTACCGAAGTCGTTAATCAACTGCATAGTGGCCTTCTTGTCACTCTTGATGTCACAAGAGGTAATTACCCAGCAGAAGGAGTTGTTCTTCTTACCTAAATAGCCGGGTAAGTCGCCGTAGAGTTCCTGTCCAGGAATGGTAATATCCTGGTCATAGAAGTTGATGCGCAGATACACTTCGTATTCATTATTATAAAGGTACGCGCGAAAAGCAGTGTTGTCTTTCTGCGCATAACCGTTTGTAGCAACGATGGAAAGCAGTATAATTACAAGAAATTTCCTCATGTTATTTTTCTGTTTTGCTGACAAAGGTACTAAATCTAAATCAATAAAACATTTATTTTATGAAAAATATATCGATAAATATGCTAGGTTTTTATTTTTTTTAGTTATCTTTGCAGGCGTTATACATGTATCACAAATGGGAAAGAATATGATAAAGCCTGATTACATCTTTGAATCGAGTTGGGAGGTTTGTAACAAAGTGGGCGGTATCTATACCGTTCTATCTACTCGTGCGAAGACACTACAGGATGAAATGAAGGACCATATCATCTTTATTGGTCCTGACTGTTGGAAGGAAAATGATAGTCCCTATTTCCGTGAGGAGAAGTCTCTCTTTGCCGAGTGGCAATGGGAGGCCAAGGAGCAAGGCCTGAAGGTAAAGGTTGGTCGTTGGACGGTTCCAGGAGAACCTATTGCCATCTTGGTGGACTTTACGCCTTACTTTGAAAAGAAGGACCAGATTTACACTTGGTTGTGGGAAAAATATGCTGTTGACTCACTGCATGCTTATGGTGACTATGACGAGGCTTCGATGTTCTCATACGCTGCGGCGTTGGTGACGGAGAGCTTCTATCAGCACTATAAATTGCAAAATCAACGTGTTATCTATCATGCCAACGAATGGATGTGTGGCCTGGGAGCTTTGTATATCAACAACAAATTGCCCCAGATTGGCACCATCTTTACAACGCATGCAACGAGCATCGGCCGTTCTATTGCTGGCAATCAGAAACCCCTCTATGACTATCTCTTCGCATATAATGGCGACCAGATGGCTGGTGAGCTGAATATGCAGTCGAAGCACTCCATTGAGAAGCAGACGGCATTTCATGTGGATTGCTTTACCACGGTGAGTGACATTACGGCCAACGAGTGTGTGGAACTGCTGGACAAACCAGTCGACGTAGTTCTTCCCAATGGTTTTGACAATAACTTCGTACCCAAGGCCGCTACCTTCACCAAGAAGCGTAAGGCAGCACGCCAGCGCCTGATACAGGTGGCAAACGCTTTGCTTGGTGAACAGCTTGACGATGATACGCTGATCATCTCTACCAGTGGCCGTTACGAGTTCCGTAATAAAGGTATTGATGTTTTTGTAGAAGCGATGAACCGTTTGCTGCGTGACCGTGAACTGAAGAAGAAGGTAGTTGCTTTCATCGAGGTTCCCGGTTGGGTGGGTGAGCCCCGTAAAGACTTGCAGGAACGTCTTGCTGAAAACAAGACGTATGCTGAACCGCTTGATGTGCCCCAAGTTACGCATTGGCTGCACAATATGTCTCATGACAACGTGCTGAGCATGATGAAATACTACGACATGCATAACCGCAAGGATGAGAATGTGAAGGTAATCTTCTTGCCGTGCTATCTGGATGGTAAGGATGGCATTCTGAACATGACATATTATGATGTTGTACTTGGCAATGACCTCTGTGTTTATCCCTCGTACTATGAGCCGTGGGGTTACACTCCACTGGAAGCCATAGCTTTCAAGGTGCCGTGCATCACAACCGATTTGGCAGGTTTCGGACTCTGGGCCAACAAGGAGTTCGGTCATTATGGCGAGATAACTGACGGTGTGAAGGTCATTCACCGTACGGACTACAATTATTCTGAGGTGGCTGATGCAATCAAAGATACTGTGGCCAAGTTCTCTGCAATGGACAAGAAACTGGTTGACAAATGTCGTAAACAGGCTGAGGCACTGTCCAAGAAAGCTTTGTGGAGTGAATTCATTCAGTACTATCACGAGGCTTACGACATTGCGCTACGTAAGGCTGAAGGGAGAAAGAATAAATAAAACAAAATTTTATTTCACAATATTATTATGAAAATTAAAGCTGATTATGCAAATGCTCCACAGTGGAAGAATTTGACCGTTAAGTCTAGTCTTCCAGAGCAACTGAAGTGTTTGGACGAGATTGCCCACAATATGTGGTGGGTATGGAACTTCGAGGCTCGCGACCTGTTCCGTGACCTTGACCCTGAGATTTACCATGACGTGAAGCACAATCCCGTTATGTTGCTGGAGCGTCTGACCTATGACCGCAAGGAGGCAATTCTGAAGGACAAAGCCCTCATGAAGCGTATCAAGGATGTTTACGCTCAGTTCCGTGCCTATATGGACGTCAAGCCCGATAGCAAGCGTCCTTCAGTAGCTTACTTCTGCATGGAGTACGGTATCCACTCAGCCCTGAAGATTTACTCTGGTGGTCTGGGTATGCTGGCTGGTGACTACGTGAAGGAGGCTTCTGACTCTAACGTTGATATGTGTGCCGTTGGTTTCCTCTATCGTTTTGGTTACTTCACACAGAGCCTGTCAATGGACGGTCAGCAGATTGCCAACTACGAGACTCAGAACTTTAGTTCACTGCCTATCGAGCGCCAGCTTGACAAGGACGGTAACCCCATGGTAATCGACGTTCCTTACACCAACTATCAGGTTCACGCTTATGTATGGCGTGTCAACGTTGGTCGTGTGAAGCTGTATCTGCTGGATACTGACAACGAGATGAACTCTGACTTCGACAAGCCTATCACCCACGCCCTCTATGGTGGCGACTGGGAGAACCGTCTGAAGCAGGAAATTCTGCTCGGTATCGGTGGTATGCTGCTGCTCAAGAAACTGGGCATTAAGAAGGATATCTACCATTGCAACGAGGGTCACGCCGCACTCTGCAACCTGCAGCGCCTGTGTGACTATATTGACGAAGGACTGAACTTCAACCAGGCACTCGAACTGGTGCGTGCCAGCGGTCTCTACACCGTCCATACTCCTGTTCCTGCCGGCCACGACTACTTCGAGGAGGGTTTGTTTGGCAAGTACATGGGTGCTTATCCTCAGAAGCTCGGCATCACTTGGGACGAGTTTATCGGTATGGGTCGCACCAATCCCGATGACCATAGCGAAAAGTTCTGTATGTCAACCTTCGCATGCAACACCTGTCAGGAAGTCAACGGTGTATCATGGCTCCACGGTGAGGTTTCTAAGAAGATGTTTGCCCCCATCTGGCAGGGCTACTATCCTTCAGAGAGCCACGTAGGATATGTTACCAATGGTGTTCACTTCCCCACATGGGCTGCTGCAGAGTGGCGTGCTGTATATGCTAAGTACTTTGATGCTAAGTTCATGAGCGACCAGTCTAACGAGGAAATCTGGCATGGCATCTACAACTGTCCTGATGAGGAGGTGTGGGCTACCCGCCAGGCACTGAAAGCTAAACTCTTCGACTATATCAAGATTCAGTTCCAGGAGACATGGCTGAAGAACCAGGGTGATCCTTCACGTGTAGTGAAGTTGGTTGAGCGTATGAATCCCAATGCACTGGTTATCGGCTTCTGCCGTCGTTTCGCTACATACAAGCGTGCTCATCTGCTGTTCACCGACCTGGAGCGTCTCGACAAGATTGTCAACAACCCCGATCGTCCTGTAGTATTCCTCTTTGCTGGTAAGGCTCACCCCGCCGATGGTGCTGGTCAGGGTCTGATCAAGAAGATTTTTGATATCTCACAGATGCCTCAGTTCCAGGGTAAGATCATCTTCCTCGAGGACTACGACTTCCTGTTGGCTCGTCGCCTTGTTTCGGGTGTTGATATCTGGATGAATACGCCTACACGTCCTCTCGAAGCTTCTGGTACCTCTGGTGAGAAGGCCGAGATGAATGGTGTTGTCAACCTCTCCGTCAAGGACGGTTGGTGGCTGGAGGGCTATCGCGAAGGTGCCGGTTGGGCTCTTACCGAGAAGCGTACCTATCAGAACCAGGGCTATCAGGATCAGCTCGATGCTGCTACTATTTATGGTCTGCTGGAGAACGAGATTGTTCCTCTTTACTATGACAAGGACAAGAAGACAGGCATCTCAAAGGGTTGGATCAAGGTTGTCAAGAATTCTATCGCCCAGATTGCTCCTCACTACACCATGAAGCGTCAGCTCGACGATTACTATTCTAAGTTCTATGAGAAGCAGGCTAAGCGCTTCAAGGAGCTCTCTAAGGACAACAATCGTCTGGCTAAGGATCTTGCACAGTGGAAGGAAGCTGTTGCTGAGCGCTGGGATGCTATCAATGTTGTCAGCTGCGAGTGGGACTTCCCTGCAAATGGTTGTGAGGCTGGTCGATCATATAACATCAAGTATGTTATCAACGAACAGGGCCTCGACGATGCCGTTGGTCTGGAGAAGGTTAACGTATGCCTCGACAAGGACGGCAATGAGAAGGTATTCTCCGTAGAGCCTCTGAATATGGTTGGTCACGAGGGTAACAACTACACCTTCCAGGCAGTACTGAAGCCCAACCAGTTTGGTCAGTACAAGTCTGCCATCCGTATGTATCCTAAGAACAAGAACCTGCCTCACCGTCAGGACTTCTGCTACGTGAAGTGGCTGGAGCTTCCTAACATGTAATCCGCAGGAATTGTAATAAACTAAAGAACGGAGATCCTCAATGGGGTCTCCGTTCTTCTTTTATCTTCGTCTATTTCTTTTATCTTCTTCTATCTCCTTTAATAGAATATCATCGACAGGATATAGGCCACGATAGTCGAGGTTGTGACACAGATAAGTCCTGGCATCATGAACGAGTGGTTCAGCAGGTATTTACCGATGACCGTAGTACCAGAACGGTCGAAGTTTACTGTAGCAATATCGCTGGGGTAGTTGGGGATGAAGAAATAGCCGTAAACGGCAGGCAGCACACCCAGAAGAACGGGGCCAGGGATGCCAAGATTATAGGCCAACGGCAACATGGCGACGACAACAGCTCCCTGCGAGTTGATGAGCACAGACACCATGAAGAAGACGAAGGCGATAGACCAAGGATATGCCTTGACAACATCTGCCAGCATATTCTGCATTTCGTCCATGTAGTTCGAGAAATAGGTATCTGCAAGCCAGGCGATACCATAGATAGCGACGACGGCCACCATACCCGACTGCCATACCGGACCAGCAACGGCCTTCTTGGGAGCAGCTTTACAGAAGATAATCATCAACGCAGCTGCAGAAATCATCACTATCTGAATAACCAGATTCATCTTCAGGGCGATGGTACCTGTCTCTGTTAAACCTGTAGCAACAACGCCAGCCTTGGCGAGTGCAGATGCAGAAATCTTTGTTCCACCGATAATCATCACGTCACCAGCACCCTTCACCACTTTCACGGTAGTATAAGAAGGTAACAGTTGCGGCAGGGCGGCGAACAGTACGATAACAGCCAGTGCAGCAAGGAAGATAAATACGGCATTCTTAGCCGACTGTGGAATCTCCTTGTCGAGTGTAGTAGCCCCACTACCATAGATATAGTTATACTGTGCAGGGTCTTTCAGCTTTGCCTGGAACTGTGGGTCTTTACTGAGGTCAAGACCACGACGGTAGGACGCTGTAGCTGCGGCCATCAGTCCACACACGCAGGCTGGAATGGAAATCATCAGCACACGTGGAATTGTTATGTCGAAGCCGTTGGCGTTCGAAATACTAACGAAGGCCACCACAGCAGCTGCAATGGGCGAACAGGTGATACCAACCTGAGAGGCGATACTGGCCACACCACAGGGGCGCTCAGGACGAATACCCTTCTTCAGAGCGATATCACAGATGATGGGCATCAGCGTATATACCACGTGGCCTGTTCCCACCAGCACCGTCAGGAAAAATGTTGTCAGCGGAGCCAGGAAGGTGATGCGGTCAGGATGCTTGCGCAACAGACGCTCAGCAATCTGAATCAACCAGTCCATACCACCTGAAGCCTGCATGATGCCAGCACAGGTTACGGCAGCGATGATGATGTAGATAACGTCGGTAGGCGGAGTGCCTGGTTTCAGACCGAAGCCGAAAACCAGCAACGCAAGACCAATACCGGAAATGGCACCCAGTGCCAAACTTCCATAACGAGAGCCAACCCACAGTGCACCCAGCACTATCAGGAGTTGAATAATCATTGTAATTGTCATGTAATATTTAGTTTTAGTTACGTAATGTCAGTAAATTATCTGCAAATATAATCAATTCTTTTGAAACTGCAAACGAAATGCCATTTTTTTTGAATTATATTCTAACGGGAATTGTGAAGAAACGACTATTGGAGTGGTAAAATTAGCCTAATAAGCATCAATTATTAGTCTAATACACGCGCATATTAGGCTGATACGGAGACGTATTAGCTGTATTTTGTATGCTAATACAGCTGATTGTGAGCGTATCAGCATAAAAGAAGAGAGGTGGAACCGTGCGGTTTCACCTCTCTTAATATAATAGGATAGGGGATTAGTCTTCCCAATTTTCCTGAGACTTGCGGATGTAAGTCTTGTAGCGCAGCTGAGCCATCTTCTGAGCCTCAGCGAACAGCTCCTCGGCCTCGTTAGGATAAGCCTTCTTAACTGACAGGTAGCGAACCTCGCCAAGCAGGAAGTCGTGGAAGTTCTCCCAGTTAGGCTCCTTAGAGTCGAGTGAGAATGGGTTCTTGCCTTCCTCAGCGAGAGCTGGGTTGTAACGCCACAGGTGCCAGTAACCGCACTCTACAGCCTTCTTCTCCTCAGCCTGGCTCTTACCCATACCGCCCTTGGCCTTCAGACCGTGGTTGATACATGGAGCGTAAGCGATGATGATAGAAGGTCCGTGCCAAGCCTCAGCCTCGCGGATAGCCTTGAGGGTCTGTGCGTGGTCAGCGCCCATAGCAATCTGAGCTACATATACATAACCGTAAGTGGTAGCAATCATACCCAGATCCTTCTTGCGGATGCGCTTACCCTGAGCTGCGAACTGAGCAATAGCACCAAGAGGAGTAGCCTTAGAGGCCTGACCACCGGTGTTAGAGTAAACCTCAGTATCGAGCACGAGGATGTTAACGTCCTCACCAGAAGCAATCACGTGGTCGAGACCACCGTAACCGATATCGTAAGAAGCACCATCACCACCGATAATCCACTGGCTGCGCTTTACGAGGTAGTGGTCGAGGGTCTGGAGTTCCTTGCAGATCTCGCAACCCTTAGCAGCGCAAGCAGCGATTTCAGCACGCAGCTTCGGAGCTATCTCCTTGGTCTTGTCGGCATCATCCTTATTGGCAATCCATTCCTCAGCAAGTGCCTTGTACTCAGGAGTAACATCGCACTTCTCACAAGCCTCAGCGAGCAGCTTAGCTACGCGCTCCTTCATCTTCTTGTTACCCAGAGCCATACCGAGACCGAACTCGCAGAAGTCCTCGAACAGAGAGTTGTTGAATACAGGACCCTGACCCTTCTCGTTCTTAGTATAAGGTGTAGAAGGAATAGAAGCAGAGTAGATTGAAGAGCAACCAGTAGCGTTGGCAATCATCTGACGATCACCGAACAGCTGAGAAATCAGCTTCACGTATGGAGTCTCACCGCAACCAGAGCAAGCGCCAGAGAACTCAAACAGAGGCTGAGCGAACTGTGAGTTCTTAACGTTAGACTTGATGTCAACGAGGTTCTGCTTAGAAGGAACCTTCACCAGCTTATCCCAATCGGCAGCCATCTTCTTCATGTCAGCTGCATCGGGGTTGAACGGAACCATGGTGAGGGCCTTGCCAGTCTTAGGATTACCTGGGCAGATGTCGGCACAGTTGCCGCAACCCAGACAGTCGAGTACTGAAGGCTCGATAACGAAGTGCATGCCCTTCATTGCGGCGGGTGCCTTCATTTCGAGGGTCTCCAGACCGTCGAAACCTGCCAGCTCCTCGTCGGTCAGGACGAACGGACGGATGGCAGCGTGAGGACAGATGTAAGCACACTGGTTACACTGGATACAGTTGTCCTTGTTCCATGCGGGAACGAAGGCCTCTACACCGCGCTTCTCGTAAGCGGCTGTACCAACCTGCCAAGAACCATCAACAGTATTGTGCTTAACGAAGTCAGAAACCTTCAGCAGGTCACCGGCCTGAGCGTTGATAGGACGAACCAGCTCCTTCACGAATGCGGGAGCGTTGTCAGCCTTCACCTCATCGTCGGGCAGGTTTGCCCACTCGGGCTTCACGGTCAGCTGCTGGTACTCACCACCACGGTCGATAGCAGCGTAGTTCTTGTCAACTACGTCCTGACCCTTAGCACCGTAAGACTTCAAGGCAGCAGCCTTCATCTTCTCAACAGCGAGCTCTACGGGGATAACGCCGGTGATGCGGAAGAATGCTGACTGCAGAATAGTGTTGGTGCGGTTGCCCAAACCAATCTCCTGAGCAATCTTGGTAGCGTTAATAGTATATACAGTAATGTTGTTCTGTGCGAAATAGCGCTTTACCTTGTTAGGCATGAACTTCTCCAGCTCGTCGGCGTCGAAGATGGTGTTCAGCAGGAACTGACCGTTCTTCTGCAGACCGCGAGTTACATCGTACATGTGGAGGTAAGCCTGAACGTGGCATGCTACGAAGTTTGGTGTAGTTACCAGATAGGTAGAGCGAATAGGCGTATCACCGAAACGCAGGTGAGAGCAGGTGAAACCTCCTGACTTCTTAGAGTCGTATGAGAAGTAGGCCTGGCAATACTTGTCGGTGTTGTCACCAATAATCTTCACTGAGTTCTTGTTAGCACCTACGGTACCATCAGCACCCAGACCGTAGAACTTAGCCTGGAACATGCCAGCGCCACCGAGAGCGATCTCCTCAACCTCAGGCAGAGAGGTGAAGGTCACGTCGTCAACGATACCGATAGTGAAGTGGTTCTTGGGCTCTGGCATAGCGAGGTTGTTGAACACGCTGATGATCTGAGCAGGAGTGGTGTCGTGAGAACCAAGACCGTAGCGGCCACCAACGATAACAGGACGATCCTGAACATCGAAGAAGGCATCCTTCACGTCGAGGTACAGAGGCTCACCGTTAGCTCCGGGCTCTTTGGTGCGGTCCAGAACAGCAATCTTCTTCACGCTCTTGGGAACAGCAGCCAGCAGGTGCTTCACTGAGAACGGACGATAGAGGTGAACAGAGATCATACCGACCTTCTGGCCCTGACCGTTCAGGTAGTCGATAGCCTCACGAGCTGCATCGGTAGCAGAACCCATCAGGATAATCATGCGGTCGGCATCCTTTGCTCCATAATAAGAGAAGAGGTGATACTCACGGCCAGTAATCTTAGAGAGCTCGCCCAGATACTTCTCAACAACCTCGGGCACTGCATCGTAGTAAGGATTGCAAGCCTCACGGTGTGTGAAGAAGGTCTCGGGGTTCTCAGCGGTACCACGGGTGATAGGACGCTCAGGACTCATAGCACGGTCGCGGAAACGCTTGATGTACTCTTCCTTCACGAGAGGACGAACATCCTCCTGATCAAGCAACTCAATCTTGTGATACTCGTGAGAGGTGCGGAAACCGTCGAAGAAGTTAACGAACGGTACGCAGGTCTCGAGAGTTGCGAGGTGAGCAGCAGCGGTCATATCCATCACCTCCTGTACAGAACCCTCGCAGAGCATAGCGAAACCAGTCTGGCGGCAAGCCATTACGTCCTGGTGGTCACCGAAGATACAGAGTGAGTGAGAAGCCAGCGTACGGGCAGAAACGTCGAATACGCAAGGAATCAGCTCACCGGCAATCTTGTACATGTTAGGAATCATCAGGAGCAGACCCTGAGAAGCAGTGAAGGTGGTGGTCAGTGCACCAGCCTGCAGAGAACCGTGAACAGCACCAGCTGCACCAGCCTCTGACTGCATTTCCTGAACTGAGACGTTCTGGCCCCAGAGGTTCTTACGACCACGGGCAGCCCACTCGTCAACATGCTCCGCCATTGGCGAAGACGGGGTGATGGGGTAGATAGCAGCTACCTCCGAGAACATATAGCTCACGTGAGCTGCAGCCTCGTTACCATCACAGGTGATAAACTTCTTTTCTTTAGCCATTTGTTTAGAATAGAATTAAAAAATGTATTTGTTCTTTTCCTATTATTATCGTAGTGTTGTTTTAAAACGCTGCAAAGTTACAAAGAAAAACCCGTATTGCAAAGCGTAGGTAGCAAAATATTGCTAAAACGTTTGCGTTTTCTTGTTTCTTGCACACTCACTGTATATTAATACAGGAATCCAAGCAGCCACAGAGGTATCTGATTGTCCTTGCCTATCTCCGTATTGTAGCGTGCATAGATAGCGTCAGGCGCATAGCGCACCTTTGCCTTGCTGTTGGCATCGCACACGCGGAACTTCAGTTTCTCATCGACCAGGAAGAACTGGTCGCGTCCCGACTGGTTGACCTTATGATCCTTCCACAGGGAGTTCACGAAGAAGGTCTCCATTGCCGTCTGCTTATCGACGTGGATGGGGTAGATGGCGTACAGGAGATTGCTGTTGTGGAGCATAATCTTCGACGGCTTCTTGGGGAAATCCTCGCCAACAGGATAAATCATATTCAGCAGGCGGGCATCGGTCAGGTACTTGATGTAGTTCATAACCGTAGCACGACTGGTCTCAATGTCCTGAGCCAGTTTGCTGACGTTGGGAGCCTTCGGTCCCTCCTCAGCCAGCTGGTAGAACAGCTTCTTAATCTTCGTCAGGTATTTCAGCTCTATCTGCTTGATGAGCAGGATGTCCACTTCGGTCATCATGTTCATCGTCTTCAGCAGGTTCTCGGAGTAGTTGCGCTGTTCCTTGAAGAAGGGATAGAAACCATGATGGATATAGTCCTGGAAATAGCGGTTGGGCGACACCTTCGGCAGTATCTGCTTGATGATGTGCTCGTGATTCTTGAGGATATCCTCCAGCGTGTAGGGTTGGAACGTGTTGCCTGTCTGCAGGTTGATAAATTCGCGGAACGAGAAACCACGCAGGTTATACGACTTCACAATACCGTTCAACTCTGGGTTCTCATCCTTCAAGCGCATCACGCTACTACCTGTAAACACAATCTTCAGATAGGGATACTGGTCGTAACACTTACGGAGCTCCTTGCTCCAGTCGGGCTGTTTGAACACCTGGTCAATAAGCAGCACACGACCACCATGGCGACAGAACTCGCCAGCAAAATCGGAAATGCCGTGTCCCTGGAAATAGAAGTTGTTCATATTGACGTAGAGACACTGGCGGTCGTTGATATCAAACTTCTCCTTGGCATACTGTAACAGGAACGTGGTCTTTCCAATGCCGCGAGTACCCTTGATGCCAATCAGACGGTCAGACCAGTCAATCTCGTCCATCAGAGTGCGACGGACGGGTGCATTCACATGCTCTACCAAGTAACGATGCGTACGGAAAAATGCTTCCATAAAACTACTACTACGCTGATTTGTTTTTAAAAACTGGCGCAAAGTTAACAAAAAAACTCGAAATTGCAAAGCAGAGATAGCAAAATCTTCCTTTTTTGACTGATTTTTTTGCATTTTCTTCTTCTAAAGCCTTTTTTATTGTAATTTTGTAGCCCAAATAATATGACATTACACCTTTTTAATCCAGAACACGATATAGCACTGGCGGCTCATCTGGCACATTTCACGCCTCCCCATGCTGCCCGCCAGTTGAAAGCCGACCTCTGTTGGTTGCCGGCCTTGTGGGCTAATGCTGACGATGCCGTCCTTGTAGAGAATGCTGAATATGCACGGAAAGCCTGCAGCCGTCGCCTGAAACTGTTGGGGCGAAAGGCACCGCAGTTCGTAGAGCGCCAGCAGTTGCCACAGCTGAAGATAACCCGCGTGGAACCGTGGGGATGGGATGCCGCATTGGCTACTGACCTAAAGCGATGGGGAGTTCCTGCTGACATCCTGCCCAGTGACGCCTTGCTGGAGCAATACCGACAGCTATCTCATCGCCGCACATCTGCACAGCTATTACCTGCATTACGCATAGAGGGTACAGTGGGCGAAGCTGTAGAGTGTGCTACGCTGGAACAGGTAGAGGACTGTAGAGAGCGTTGGGGGCAGATTGTCGTCAAGTCACCTTGGTCGTCGAGTGGGAGAGGGGTACATTTCTCCGTGCAAGAGGGATGGATTAACAACGTCCTAAAGGTGCAAGGCAGCGTGATGGTGGAGCCATATTATAATAAGGTGAAAGACTTTGGCATGGAATTCGAGCGTGACAAAAACGGACAAGTACGCTATCTGGGACTGTCGCTCTTCCACACCAAGAACGGTGCATATATCGGTAACCTATTGGTGACTGAAAATACGAAACGAGAGCAGATAAGTCGCTATATATCAACGGAATTGCTTGATAAAATCAAGCAAAACATTATTGAGAACATCCGCCTTGACGACTACGTAGGGCCCTTCGGTATTGACATGATGATAGTGAATGCCGACGGAAAATGGAAGATGAATGATGGAAGCTGTTTACTACATCCCTGTGTGGAATTGAACCTGCGACGCACGATGGGACATGTGGCACTGAGCATGACACCTATTGACGATGACATTTGTAAAGTGATGCGCATCGAACAGATGCACTTGAGAATCCATAGGATATAATGCAATAAAAACAAAGAATAATAAAAACAAAAAAGCGAACAAATAAATGTTCGCTTTTTCTTTTTGTTGTACACCCGCAGGGGCTCGAACCCTGGACACCCTGATTAAGAGTCAGGTGCTCTACCAACTGAGCTACGGGTGCATCATTTCTGAATTGCGGGTGCAAAGGTAAGGAGTTTTTTTGTAACCGCCAAATGTTTTGAGGACTTTTTTCGAAAAAAGATGGAAAAAGGCTCGAATTCCGAAGAAACGAGCCTTTTTGTTTGGTTTTAGATGAACAATACGGTGAGTCCAGCCATCACAATGCTGACCATAGACATCAGTTTGATGAGGATGTTAAGTGACGGACCAGAGGTATCTTTGAAGGGATCACCAACGGTGTCGCCCACGATGGTAGCCTTGTGTGCGAAGGAGCCCTTGCCACCAAAGTTGCCTTCTTCGACCATCTTCTTGGCATTATCCCACGCGCCTCCGGCATTAGCCATGAAGACGGCGAGGGTGAAGCCACAGGTGAGTCCGCCAACGAGCAGACCCAGGACGCCAGCAACGCCCAGGACACAGCCTACGACGATGGGGATGGCGATGGCGAGGAGTGATGGGAAGATCATCTCGTGCTGAGCAGCACGTGTAGAGATCTCTACGCAAGAGCCGTAGTCGGGAGTGCCTGTACCCTCAAGGATGCCGGCAATCTCGCGGAACTGACGACGAACCTCTTCCACCATCTTCTGGGCAGCACGACCTACAGCCTCCATGGTGAGACCACAGAAGAGGAAGGACGCCATGCCTCCGATGAAGGCACCCACGAGCACCTTAGGATTCATGAGGTTGACCTGGAAGTAGTTCATGAAGTCGGGGATGGTGGCAGCAGAGGCGCTGATGACCTCGCCCTTGACATTCTCCATCATGACACCAGCACGCTCCATAGCAATCTTGATCTCCTCGATGTAAGAGGCGAGGAGTGCGAGAGCCGTGAGGGCTGCTGAACCAATGGCAAAGCCCTTACCCGTAGCAGCGGTGGTGTTGCCCAGGGCATCGAGGGCATCGGTGCGATGACGAACCTCTTCGCCCAGTTCAGACATCTCGGCATTACCACCGGCATTGTCGGCAATGGGTCCGTAGGCGTCGGTAGCCAGCGTGATGCCCAGCGTAGAGAGCATACCCACAGCAGCAATACCAATGCCATAGAGTCCGTTGGCCAGACTCTCGCTGGACATGGAGAGATCGAAACCGTTGGCAAAGCCGAAGCTGAGAATAATAGCTACGCCGATAGTGATAACGGGAATGCAGGTAGAAATCATACCCGTTCCTATACCTTTAATAATAACGGTAGCAGAACCCGTGAGACCTGCCTCAGAGATTTTCTGGGTGGGCTTGTAAGAATGAGAGGTGTAGTACTCGGTAGCTTGTCCGATGATGACACCAGCCACCAGACCCGTGATAACAGAGCAAGAGAGCATAATCCAGTTCTCGATGCCCAGCAGGTAGAGAATGGCGAAGGTTGCTACGGCGATGAGTACGGCACTGACGTTGGTTCCCAGAGACAGCGACTTCAGCAGGTCGCGCATGGTAGCGCCCTCCTTGGTGCGAACCAGGAAGATGCCAAAAAGCGACAGGAAGACACCTACGGCAGCGATGAGCATGGGAGCAATGACAGCCTTGAGCTGGATATCGAGACCAGCAGCGGCAAAGGCTGCAGCACCCAGGGCAGCGGTAGAGAGCACAGAGCCACAGTACGACTCGTAGAGGTCGGCACCCATACCAGCTACGTCGCCTACGTTGTCACCAACGTTATCGGCAATGGTTGCAGGATTGCGCGGGTCGTCCTCAGGAATGTCTGCCTCGACCTTACCCACGATGTCAGCACCTACGTCGGCAGCCTTGGTGTAGATACCACCACCTACACGAGCGAACAGCGCCTGCGTAGAAGCACCCATACCGAAGGTCAGCATGGTGGTGGTGATGGAGATAAGTCCGTCCTGATCAAAGTAATTCAGCACGACAAACCAGATGGCGATGTCGAGCAAGCCAAGACCCACCACGGTGAGACCCATAACGGCACCAGAACGGAAGGCCACCTTCAGACCAGCGTTCAGACTCTTACGGGCAGCGTTGGCTGTACGCGCAGAAGCGTAGGTGGCGGTCTTCATGCCGAAGAAGCCTGCCAAGCCGGAGAAGAAACCACCCGTCAGGAAGGCAAATGGTACCCATGGGTTCTGGACGTTGAGTCCGTAGGCCATGAAGGCGAAGAGGATGCAGAGCACCACAAAAACGATGCCTACGACCTTGTACTGCTGCTTGAGATAGGCCATAGCACCTTTACGAACATAGAGGGCAATCTCCTTCATGCGGGGTGTTCCCTCATCTTCTGCCATCATCTGACGGAAGAAGAAAAAGGCCATGCCCAAAGCAACGAGTGATGCAATGGGCACGAGCCAGAATACGGTTGGAATGATCATAAATATTTAGGTTTTAAAGGTTATTAGGGGTTAGGGAGGAGATAGAGATTACTCGTCAGCAATGTAGTCGGAGAGACTCTCAGCATCCTCGTCATCATCGCCATCGCTCAGATCGAAGGTGGTGCGATAGTTGTTCTCGTTGATTTCGTCATCATCAGGCTCCTCGATATCCACATCGTCCTCGTCGGGCTTGTTGTAGTCGTCAATGATTTCAACATCAGCGTCGTCGTCCTCATCATCGTCACCGAAAGAATTGGCATCGTCGAACTTCATGCGAGGCTTGATGGTCTCAGGCTTTAGCTTGGCAAAGATAGCCTCGACCCATGTACCCTTGGCCACTTCGAGCACCTCGAAACCATCGGCTACCTTCTTCTCATACATGCCGCCCTTCTTATGCAGACGGTCCTTAGGAAGGGTAGTGGTGGAGATGTCGAAACCACTCTCGATGATGTCCTGAATAGACTGCGACAGAGAGTCCCAGCCACCACCGAAATTGCGATCGATGACCTCCAGCAGTTTGGCTGCAGAGATATGACGGATATTCTCGTAGGTCAGGTCAGTGACACGCGTGATAGGACGCTTCTTAATGGCCCACGTCACTTTGGCATTCTCGTCAACCTTGAAGGTGCCCACCTTATATCCCTGCTTAGTGTATTTCTCCTGAAGCAACTTGTTGTCATCCTTCACTTCCTCAATCATAAAGGCACTGCGCACGATATCGGCAATGTGACGGAGGTTTTCCTTCAGTTCTCCTTCCTTGTCGGAAGCGTCGAGCATACGGAAAATATCATTCTCCTGAACATCCCAAACAGTGCTTTTTGTCAGTGTTTTCAAGCTTAGCGCTTTGTTCGTTGTTGTTTCTTTCATACGTATTTTTTGAGATTAATTATATATTTTGCTGCAAATGTACGAAAAAAAGTGATAAATAAAAAAGGAATTATCAATTATTTATTACCTTTGCATCAAAATTATGTCAGAACCATTAGCTGAGAGACTAAGACCTCGCACGTTGGACGACTATATCGGACAACAGCACTTGGTAGGTGAGGGGGCTGTCCTGCGCAAGATGATTGATGCAGGACGCATCTCGTCGTTTATCTTGTGGGGACCGCCAGGAGTGGGGAAGACCACGCTGGCACAGATTATCGCCAACAAACTGGAAACACCATTCTATACGCTGTCGGCAGTAACCAGCGGTGTGAAGGACGTAAGGGACGTCATCGAGAAAGCCCAGAAGGGTAGGTTTTTCAACGAGGCATCACCGATACTGTTTATTGACGAAATTCACCGTTTCTCAAAATCGCAACAGGATTCGCTGTTGGGAGCCGTAGAGAAAGGTATCGTGACGCTGATTGGTGCCACCACAGAGAATCCATCGTTTGAGGTAATCCGTCCGTTGCTGTCGCGTTGTCAGCTGTACGTGTTGAAATCGCTGGAAAAAGACGATTTGCTGGAACTGCTCCATAGAGCCATTACAAAAGACGTCTTCCTGAAGGAGAAAAACATCGAACTCAACGAGACATCAGCATTACTAAGATACAGTGGTGGTGATGCACGTAAACTGCTGAATATCTTGGAGTTGGTCGTTGATAGCTCTAGTAATACTAGTAGTTCTGCTGAGACTAACGACACTAGTATAGCCATCACCGATGAAATGGTGGAAAAATGCTTGCAGCAGAACCCGTTGGCATACGACAAAGACGGTGAGATGCATTATGATATTATCTCAGCCTTTATCAAATCCATACGAGGAAGTGATCCGGATGCCGCACTATACTGGATGGCCAGAATGATTGAGGGTGGGGAAGACCCTCAGTTTATTGCCAGACGTATGGTGATATCGGCCTCTGAGGATATTGGATTGGCTAATCCCAATGCCTTATTGCTGGCCAATGCGGCCTTTGACACCGTGATGAAGATCGGTTGGCCAGAGGCACGAATAGCCTTAGCAGAATGCTGTGTCTATCTGGCGACATCGCCCAAGAGTAATTCAGCATATCTTGGCATTGACAAGGCGTTAGAATTGGTAAGGCAGACCGGTAATCAGCCGGTTCCGTTACCTTTAAGGAATGCGCCGACGAAGTTGATGAAAGAGCTGGGATATCACGATGGCTACAAGTATCCTCACGATTATCTAGGGCATTTCACTCCTCAGCAATATATGCCAGATGCACTACAGAATGAGCGTCTGTGGTTTGCCCAGCATTCGCCAGCAGAAGAGAAATTGTACGAAAGAATGGTGAATTATTGGGGCGAAAGATACGAAAAATAACGCCTACACGTGTTATGATAAATAGAATATGGAATACGACGAGATATTACAGCAGGTCATTGAGTTTTTAGGAACGTTTGCCTTTGCCATATCAGGAATACGTCATGCTGCTGCCAAGCATTTTGACTGGTTTGGCGGCTATGTGTGTGGTATTGCTGTGGCTATTGGCGGTGGTACTATTCGCGATGTGATGCTGGGTACCACGCCATTTTGGATGACTAATCCGTTTTATATGATTTGTACAGCTTTGGCGTTGATTTTCGTTGTGATTTTCGCCAAACACATGGAAGGCCTTAGAAATACGTGGTTTGTGTTCGATACATTAGGTCTGGCACTTTTTACCATTGCAGGAATTCAAAAATCGCTAGTATTCGGACAACCGTATTGGGTAGCGATTATTATGGGCTGCATAACAGGTTCTGCTGGTGGAGTTATTCGTGATGTTTTGCTGAATAACGAGCCAGTAATCTTTCATCGAGAAATTTATGCAATGGCCGCTGTTCTTGGAGGAATAACATATTGGTTGCTAGATTATTATGGCACGGCAATTGAAGTAACTGTTATTGCATCATTCATCGTCACATGCCTGATGCGTTTCCTGGCTGTTCGTTATCATTTGTCGTTACCTATACTCAAAGACGAGAACTAAATGAGAACTAGGCGAGAATTAAGATTGTTATTCATTTAGAGTAGAGGAATTCGAGTTAATATATTATCTATTTATCATAATATGTATTCTTAGGCCAGTACTAGATTACTCATGAATAGTAATAATAAGACAAGAATATTTGGTAGAATCAGATTTTTTTTGTATTTTTGCAGCCTATTATTAATAAGGTGTTAGATAACACTTAGAATTAACGAATAACAATACAGAAAATATAAAAGAATGAAACCAACGGCGATATTGCTTCTGCACTGTCCAGACCAGCAAGGTATTATTTCAGAGGTAACAAGATTTATCACTGACAACAAAGGAAACATCGTATATTTGGATCAATATGTTGACAATGTTGATGGCATGTTTTTTATGCGCATTGAATGGGAACTGGATGGTTTCCTGATTCCACGCGACAAATTATACGATTATATCAATACACTGTACGCTCAGCGCTATCAGATGAAATTTACGCTGTATTACAGTGACAAGCGTCCACGCATGGCTATCTTCGTGTCAAAAATGAGCCACTGTCTGTACGATTTGCTTGCCCGTTGGAAAGCTGGTGAATTCAACTGTGATATTCCGTGTATTATTTCAAACCACGAGGATTTGCGCTATGTGGCAAACCAGTTTGGCATTCCTTACTACGTGTGGAGCATCAAAAAAGACCATTCCAACAAGGAAGAAGTTGAGAAAGCCGAGATGGAACTGTTGAAAAAGGAAGATATTTCGTTCATTGTTCTGGCTCGTTATATGCAGATTATCAGCGACGAGATGATTGCCGAATATCCGCATCATATCATCAATATACATCACTCGTTCCTACCTGCTTTTGTGGGGGCTAAGCCCTATCATCAGGCTTACGAGCGTGGCGTGAAGATTATTGGAGCTACAAGTCACTATGTGACAGCAGAACTGGATGCCGGCCCTATCATTGAACAAGACGTAACACGCATCACCCACAAGGATACACCTGAGAGTTTGGTGCTGAAAGGAAAAGACCTAGAGAAGATTGTGCTGTCACATGCCGTCAGCAAGCATATCCAGCGTAAGATACTGACTTACAAGAACAAGACCATCATTTTTAGCTAATGAACGTAGCAATCGTAAAATATAATGCTGGAAACATTTACAGCGTGGTGAATGCTCTTCGTAGAATGGGTATTGAACCCCTACTGACAGACGATGCTGAGCAGTTGCAGAAGGCAGACCGCGTACTTTTTCCTGGTCAGGGACATGCTGCCGAGGCAATGGAATATCTGAAGGCGCGCAGGCTTGACGAGGTCATTCGTGACCTGAAACAACCCGTCTTCGGCATTTGTGTTGGTCAGCAGCTTCTTTGCAAGCATTCTGAGGAAGGCGACGCAGACTGTATCGGCATCTTCGATGCAGAAGTGAAGCGTTTCCAGCCAGAGAAACACGAGGACAAGGTGCCCTGTATGGGTTGGCAAAATCTCAGCAATCTCAAGTCACCATTGATGGAAGGACTGGGCGAGAATCCCTACGTCTATTTTGTGCATAGCTACTATGTCCCTATTTGCGAAGAGACTATTGCTACGGCAGACTACATTCTCCCCTACTCTGCGTCTATGCATAAGGACAACTTCTATACTTGCCAGTTTCATCCAGAGAAAAGTGGGAAAGTTGGTGAGCAAATCTTAAAGAATTTCATGGAACTATGATAGAGCTGATTCCTGCAATAGATATCATTAACGGCCAGTGTGTACGTCTAACCAAGGGCGATTATGACCAGAAGACGGTCTATGGTAGTCCGCTGGAGATGGCTCAGGAGTTTGAGCGTATTGGTTTCAAGCGCCTGCACATGGTCGATTTGGATGGTGCAAAGTCGAAGCATATTGTCAATAGTCCAGTGCTCAGTCAGATTACAACAGAGACGAAGCTGACGATTGACTTTGGTGGTGGCATTAAGACAGATGAAGATATCGAGACCGCTTTCAATCATGGTGCACAAATGGTGACCATTGGCAGTGTTGCCGTCACAGAGTCTGACCGCTTTATGGGATGGCTGGAGAAATATGGAGCTGAGCGCATTATCCTGGGTGCTGACGTCAGAAATGGAAAAATCAGCATCAATGGTTGGAAGGAGGATTCTACAGAAGACCTCCTACCCTTCCTCAAAAAATATATCGACGCTGGTGTCAGCAAGGTGCTGTGTACAGAGATATCGAAAGATGGAACATTGGCAGGTCCTGCCATTGACCTCTATAAGAAGGTCATGGAGGCCTATCCGCAGCTACATCTGATAGCCAGTGGCGGTGTATCGTCTATTGACGACATCGAGGCCCTCGATGCAGCAGGAATCCCTGCAGTAGTATTCGGCAAGGCTATTTATGAAGGTAAAATTAATCTGCAAAAACTATGGGACTGGCAAAACGCATAATACCCTGTCTGGATGTCAAGGACGGTGAAACCGTAAAAGGCATTAACTTCGTGAATCTACGAAGTGCCGGTGACCCTGTAGAACTCGGCAAAGCCTATTCCGAGCAGGGTGCCGACGAGTTGTGCTTCCTGGACATCACAGCCTCATTTGAAGGTCGCAAGACGTTTACCGAGATGGTGACAAAGGTAGCCCAGACGCTAAATATTCCGTTTACCGTTGGTGGTGGCATCAACGAGTTGAAGGATGTAGAGCGCCTGCTCTATGCTGGAGCCGATAAGGTTAGTATTAATTCTGCTGCCATCCGTCGCCCTGAACTTATCGACGAGATTACAAATCGTTTTGGTAGTCAGGTGTGCGTGGTGGCCATCGACGCCCGTCTGGATGAAGACGGCTGGCATTGCTACCTGAAGGGTGGTCGCGAGCGTACGGAACGTGGACTCTTCGAGTGGGCTCGTGAAGCACAAGAACGTGGCGCTGGTGAGATACTCTTCACCTCGATGAACCATGATGGAACGAAAAACGGCTATGCCAACGAGGCCCTGCGTAAATTGGCAGATACGCTATCCATTCCCATTATCGCCAGTGGTGGTGCCGGTAAGAAAGAACATTTCCGCGATGTGTTTACAGAAGGACATGCTGACGCAGCATTGGCCGCCTCTGTGTTCCACTTTGGCGAGATACCCGTACCAGAACTGAAGCAATATTTACATAACGAAGGAATAAACGTAAGAATATGAAGATAGATTTCGACAAAATGGACGGACTTGTGCCTGCTATCATACAAGACGCCACGACCAAGAACGTGTTGATGTTAGGCTTCATGAACAAGGAAGCCTACGAAAAGACATTGGAGACAAAGCACGTCACCTTCTGGAGTCGTACACGTCAGACGCTGTGGACGAAGGGTGAGACCAGTGGTCACTTTCTGAATCTGGTGGACATGAAGATTGACTGCGACAACGATACCCTGCTTGTTCGTGTAAATCCTGTTGGTCCGACGTGTCATACAGGTACTGATACTTGTTGGGGTGAGGAAAATGAGGGTAATCCCCTACTCTTTCTCACAGAATTGCAGGACTTCATTAACAAACGCAAGCAGGAGATGCCTGAGGGTTCGTATACCACCAGTCTGTTTACCAAAGGCGTCAACAAAATAGCCCAGAAGGTGGGTGAAGAAGCCTTAGAGACAGTTATCGAAGCCACCAACGGCACAGACGACCATCTGGTCTATGAGGCCAGCGACCTACTGTACCACCTAATCGTACTGCTGACCCACAAAGGTTTGCGCATCGAAGATGTTGCTGAAGAGTTACACAAACGCCATGATCCTGAGTGGGACAAGCAACGTCGTGAAGCAAAAGCAGCAGGAAAAATGAAATAAGTTGTAAATCGTCAAATAGTAAATAATAAAGATGCTGATAGATTACAAGAAGGTAAACATATACCATAAGGATGGTGCCCCTGTGTTGCATGATGTGGACTTCCACGTTGATGAGGGTGAATTCATCTATGTTATTGGTCGTGTAGGGTCTGGTAAAAGCTCGCTGTTGAAAACCATCTATTTCGAGATGGATATCGAGAGTGCTGAGAATGCCTTTGTCCTCAACCACGACCTGCGCGAGTTGAAGCAGAAGTACATCCCAGCCCTTCGTCGTCAGATGGGCATTATTTTCCAGGACTTCCAGCTACTGGGCGACCGCACCGTATACGAGAATCTGAAATTCGTACTGAAAGCTACAGGTTGGAAGAAGAACGACGAGATAGACGAGCGCATCCACGACGTCTTGGAAGATGTTGATATGGTTGACTTTATCGACCGTTATCCTCATGAGCTCTCTGGTGGTGAACAACAACGTATCGCTATTGCACGTGCCATCTTAAATCGTCCCAAACTAATTGTCGCTGACGAGCCTACAGGTAATCTCGATCTTGAGACAGCAGCCAATATCATCCAGCTGTTACGTCAGGTGACACAAATGGGTACTGCCGTAATTATGACTACCCACAACATCTCGTTGTTGAGTGAGTATCCTGGCATCGTCTATCGTTGCATCGATGGTCGTCTGGAGGATATCACAGAGACCTACAACACGATGGCTCTCTACGAGGACGAAGAGAGTAATGATAAAGCTGTTGTGGACTATAGTGCGAGGGAGGACCTGTCGATTTGACAAAGATAATAATTAAAAACTAGATAAGACAATGAAAGTAATGAAGTTTGGCGGTACTTCGGTGGGTACACCGGACCGCATGAAGGAAGTAACCGAGTTAGTAACCAAGTCTGGCGAGCCCGTTTTCGTCGTACTCTCTGCTATGGCAGGCACCACCAATTCACTGGTGGAAATTGCCGACTACCTGTACAAAAAGAATCCTGAGGGTGCCAACGAGGTCATCAACCAGTTGGAGCGTCAGTACATGAAACATGTCGACGAGCTTTACACAAAGGATGCCACCAAGGAGCAGACCCGCGAGTTTCTGATTTCAGAGATGAACTATCTGCGCTCGTTCACCAAGGAGCTGTTTACCTCGTTCGAGGAGAAGAGCATCGTTGCTCAGGGTGAGATGATGTCCACCAACATGGTTGTCAACTACATGCAGGAGAAGGGTATCAAGGCTGTACTGCTGAACGCCCTTGACTTCATGCGTACTGACAAGAATTCAGAACCCGATCCCGTATATATCAAGGAGAAACTGTCTGCCATCATGGAGAAGAACGAAGGCAATCAGGTGTATATCACGCAGGGATTCATCTGTCGCAACGCCTATGGCGAGATTGACAACCTGCAGCGTGGTGGGTCAGACTATACCGCCTCACTGATTGGTGCTGCCCTGAATGCTGACGAGATTCAGATTTGGACCGATATCGACGGCATGCACAATAACGATCCACGTGTAGTTGATAAGACTGAGCCCGTTCGCCAGTTGCACTTCGAAGAGGCTGCAGAGTTGGCTTACTTTGGTGCCAAGATTCTGCACCCCACCTGCGTTCAGCCTGCTAAGTATGCAGGCATCCCCGTTCGTCTGCTGAACACCATGCAGCCCGATGCAGAGGGTACTACTATCAGTAACAAGACTGAATATGGTAAGATTAAGGCTGTTGCCGCCAAGGACAATATAATTGCCATCAAAATTAAGTCCAGCCGTATGTTGCTGGCTACCGGTTTCCTACGTAAGGTCTTCGAAATCTTCGAGAGCTACCAGACACCTATTGATATGGTCTGCACCTCTGAGGTCGGTGTTTCGATGTCTATCGATAACTCTGCCCATCTTGGTGAGATTGTTGATGAGTTGAAGAAGTATGGCACCGTAACCGTCGATACTGGCATGTGCGTAGTCTGTGTTGTAGGCGACCTCGATTGGTCTAACATTGGTTTTGAGACCCAGGTAATGGAGGCCATGAAGAACATCCCTGTTCGCATGATCTCTTATGGTGGTTCCGACTACAATATCTCGTTCCTCATCAAGGAGGAAGACAAAAAGCGTGCCCTGCAGGCTTTGAGCAACGAGTTGTTCAAAAAATAATAGATGGATAAATAACAGTTTCCAACACAAGAAAGACTATGAAAGGAATATTTCCTTTGGATAAAATGGAGCGTCTGCGCACACCGTTCTACTACTACGATGCAGAACTGTTGCGCCAGACGCTGCAAACCATACGCGAGGAAGTCAGCAAACATGAAGGCTTCTGTGTGCATTATGCTGTTAAGGCCAATGCCAATCCCAAGGTGCTCAGAATTATCCGTGAGGCTGGCCTAGGTGTCGATTGCGTTAGTGGTGGCGAAATAGAAGCCAGTGTCAAGGCAGGTTTCCCTAGTTCGAAGATTGTCTACGCTGGTGTAGGCAAGAGCGACTGGGAGATCAACCTCGGCTTGGATAACGATATTTTCTGCTTCAATGTGGAGAGCATCCCTGAATTGGAGGTGATTAATGAGTTGGCTGCAGCCAAGGGCAAGGTGGCTCGTGTGGCCTTCCGTCTGAATCCCAACGTGGGTGCCCATACCCATGCTAACATCACCACAGGACTCGCTGAGAACAAGTTCGGCATCGACATGCGTGACATGCTGAAGGTCATCGAAGTGGCTTCGCAAATGGCTAACATCAAAGTGGTGGGTCTGCACTTCCACATCGGCAGTCAGATTCTCGACATGGGCGACTTCGAAGCCCTCTGCAATCGTGTCAACGAACTGCAGAACGAGTTGGAGCGCCATCGCATCCGTCTGGAACACATCAATGTGGGTGGTGGACTGGGTATTGACTACCAGCACCCCAACCGTGTACCCATCCCCGATTTTAAGGCTTACTTCGACACCTATGCCAAGAAGCTGAAGTTGCGCGACGGACAGACCTTGCACTTCGAACTGGGTCGTGCCGTAGTGGCTCAGTGTGGCTCGCTTATTACGCGTACCTTATATATTAAAGAAGGGTATGTCAAGAAGTTCTGCATTGTCGATGCAGGTTTCACCGACCTCATTCGTCCTGCCCTCTACCAGGCTTACCACAAGATAGAGAACCTGTCTAGTGAGGAACCTATGGAGGCTTACGACGTGGTGGGTCCTATCTGTGAATCGACGGATGTCTTTGCCAAGCAGATAGACATCAACAAGGCCCACCGTGGCGATCTCCTTGCCATCCGTTCAGCGGGTGCCTATGGTGAGATCATGGCGTCGCAGTATAACTGTCGCCAGTTGCCTGTTGGCTATATCAGCGAGGAGTTATAAGAGGTGAAAAGTTAGAGGTGAGTCATGAAGCTGACGGACTACATAGAGATTAAGGGCGCCAGGGTGAACAACCTGAAAAACGTCGACGTCAAAATACCCCGTAATAAACTGGTGGTCATCGCTGGTGTGTCGGGTAGCGGAAAGTCGTCATTGGCTTTTGACACCCTCTATGCTGAAGGTCAGCGCCGCTATGTAGAGAGTCTGTCTTCTTATGCCCGTCAGTTCTTGGGGCGCATGAACAAGCCTGAGTGTGACTTCATCAAGGGTATCCCACCAGCTATCGCCATCGAGCAGAAAGTCATCTCACGTAATCCGCGTTCTACTGTTGGCACCACTACCGAAATCTACGAATACCTGCGTCTGCTCTTTGCCCGCATCGGACGAACCTATTCGCCCATCAGTGGACAGGAGGTAAAGAAGCACTCTACGGAGGACATCATCCAGTGTACCCAGCAGTATGCTCCTGGCACCAAGTTCCTGGTGTTGGCACCCATCTATCTCAACGAGGGTCGCACATTAGAGCAACAGCTCAAAATCTATGTCCAGAACGGCTACACCCGTCTGGCTGATGGTGGCAATGTCATCCGCATTGATGATTTTCTTGCTGAGGATTCTTCCATCAGCCAACAGCAAACAGACCTCTATCTCGTCATTGACCGTCTCTCTGTCGACGCTGCTAAGGATGCCATCTCTCGCCTTGTTGACTCTGCAGAAACCGCGTTCTACGAGGGACATGGCGAGTGTCGTCTGATGGTTTTCCCTGCAGGAATCACTTATGATTTCTCCACGCGTTTCGAAGCCGACGGCATCACTTTCGAAGAGCCCACCGACAACCTTTTCTCGTTCAATTCGCCCATCGGAGCCTGCCCTGAGTGTCAGGGTTTCGGCAAGATTATCGGCATCGACGAACATCTTGTTATCCCTGATACGTCACTATCCGTCTATGATGGTTGCGTGGTCTGCTGGCATGGTGAGAAGATGAAAATGTGGAAGGAAGAGTTCTGTCGTCGGGCGGCACAAGACGATTTCCCCATCTTCGAGCCCTACTATAACCTGACGCAGAAACAGAAAGATATGTTGTGGCACGGCTTGCCATCCGACAAGCATCGTGACAAATATGATCGCGTGTCCATCGACAACTTCTTCCAGATGGTTCGCGAGAATCAGTATAAAATTCAGTATCGTGTCATGTTGGCGCGCTATCGTGGCAAGACGACTTGTCCGAAGTGTCACGGAACGCGTTTGAAGCCAGAGGCTGACTACGTGAAGATTGGTGGTCGAAGCATCTCTGACCTTGTCGAGATGCCCATAGTCCGTCTAAAAGAATGGTTCGACCATTTGGAGTTGACCGAACAGGAACAGCAGATAGGTCATCGTCTGCTTACTGAAATTACCACACGTCTGCAGTTCATGCTCGACGTGGGCTTGGGCTATCTTACGCTGAACCGTATGTCGAATACTTTGAGTGGTGGTGAGAGTCAACGCATCAACTTGACTACGTCACTGGGAAGTTCACTGGTGGGTAGTCTCTATATCCTAGATGAGCCCAGTATTGGTCTTCATCAACGCGATACTGATCGTCTTTTGAAAGTTCTCAAGGAATTACGCGACCTAGGTAATACCGTTGTCATCGTTGAGCACGATGAAGAAATTATGCGTGCTGCCGACTATCTCATCGACGTTGGTCCTGATGCTGGTCGTTTGGGTGGAGAAATTATGTATGCCGGGCCTGTCAGTGTTCCTGACGACTCAGTCGTCGGGCGTAGTCACACCCTCCGCTACCTCACCCATCTGGACGAGATAGCACTTCCCAAGAGCCGTCGCCCATGGAATCGTAAGATTACTATCAAGAGCGCGCGTATGAACAATCTCAAGGGTCTTACTGTTGATTTCCCCCTCAACGTCATGACGGTTGTTACAGGTGTCTCGGGAAGTGGTAAGTCCTCGCTCGTCAAGGGCATACTCTACCCTGCCCTCAAACGCCATCTTGGTGAGGTCTGCGACACACCAGGCGAATATAGCGGACTAGAGGGCGACTATCAAGCCATCAGTCATGTGGAGTTTGTCGACCAGAATCCTATCGGCAAGTCCACACGCTCCAATCCTGCCACTTATGTTAAGGCCTACGACGCTATCCGCGACCTCTTTGCCGAACAGCCATTGGCCCAGCAGATGGGTTTCACTAGCCAGTATTTCTCATTCAATGCCGATGGTGGACGTTGCGATGAGTGCAAGGGCGCTGGTGTGATTACTGTCGAAATGCAGTTCATGGCTGACCTCGTATTGGAGTGTGAGGCCTGTCACGGTCATCGTTTCAAGCACGACATTCTCGATGTGCGCTATCGGGGCAAGAACATCGACGATGTGCTTAACATGACTATCTCTGAGGCCATCGCCTTCTTCTCAGAAGAAAATGTGCACAATGGTTTTGCAGCTATGACCAAGACTATCGTCGCTCGTCTGAAAACCCTCGAAGACGTGGGCTTGGGATACATCAAACTGGGGCAGAACTCTTCGACACTCTCTGGTGGTGAAAACCAGCGCGTCAAGCTCGCCTACTTCATTGGACAAGAGCGTCAAGCCCCCACCCTCTTTATCTTCGACGAACCCACCACGGGTCTGCATTTCCACGACATTAATCGTCTGTTGCAAGCCTTTAACGCCCTCATAGAACGTGGCCATACCATCCTCGTCATCGAACATAACATGGATGTTATTAAGTGTGCCGACCACGTCATCGACATGGGACCTGAAGGTGGCGACCGTGGTGGTGAAGTGGTTTGCACAGGAACACCAGAGCAGATTGCCGCCTGCTCCAAGAGTTTGACAGGAAAATTCCTGAAAGAAAAACTGTAGAGCAAATTGCAAGGCTAAAAAATGTTAATAGCCTATTAATTCTTTACTCTTTCATCTTTAATCTTTAATCTTTTTAGTACCTTTGCATCCGCTTTCGAGCAAAGAGATCATTGAAAGGCTGCCGATATGGCTCAGTTGGTAGAGCAACGCATTCGTAATGCGTGGGTCGCCGGTTCGAGTCCGGCTATCGGCTCACTTTTCTGCAAAAAGAGTCAGCAATCCCACCTTTGGATCCTGACTCTTTTTCTTTTCTTGCGGATTTAGCTCAGTTGGTAGAGCATTGGCTTCCCAAGCCGAGGGTCGCGGGTTCGAGTCCCGTAATCCGCTCAACGCTGGTTACATTTTTATCGGAACCACAATCTTGAAAGTGATATTACGTCCCATGTTATAAACGCCACGACGTCCTGTAACCACATTTTCGTCCGTATATTTCAGACGACTCAGGTGGTTCTGGTATGCCTTGTTCAGCAAGTTGTCGGCGGTGAAATAGAACTCAGCAACCTTCTTACCGTGCAACTGAATGTCAGTACCTGCCGAAAAATTAATCAATGCATAGCCTGGTGTAACGCTCTCGGTATCATCCGCACTGTATATATGCGTCTGCCTCAGGTAGCACTCGATACCAGCAGCAACATAAAGGTTATTGAGAAATGAACGATGAATAGTCCCTGACGTGTGGTGATGCATAACCGTGCTATGCGAATGGTGGAGCAATTCCCACTTCAATTCTGATGTCCATTTGGGTGCTGGCGTAAAGGGTAAGTATTTCGTATCGGCATTAGCATGCAGCAACTGTGCATCAACGTAGGAGAAGGTGTTTGAGAAATGAACGCTATGGACAGGGTGGAAATCTACACCAGCCTCGAAACCTAACAGACGAGCATCCCCCTGAGTATAGACGTAGGTGAGATAGCCTTCTTCTATCTCTTCTGCCACACGACGTGTAAAGATATAGTTGTTGATACGATTAGCGAAGAGGGCCAGTTGGGCAGAGATATAACGAGAAGTAAAATCAATACCAAGGTCTGCTTGCAGACTATACTCAGCCTTGAGTTGATGGTTACCCATTTCATAACGCACAGAACCTTCATGAACACCATTCGATGCTAGCTCGCTCATATTGGGTGTGCGGAAGCCACGGGCAAGGTTCAGGCGGAGATTAAAATATTCATTGATGTTACAAACGGCGCCAATGCTACCCGTCAGACCATTGAAATGACGTGAGAAATCTGTAAAGCGAACGCCATCTTCCTCAATTAATTCATAACCGTGCAGGCGTCGATGGTCATAACGAACGCCTCCATTCAGCGTCCAGTGGTTGCCAATACTCTTTGAGAAAGTAGCATAGATACCGAAGTCAAAGAGTCGATAGTCTGGAATCAGATATTCCTCCCCCTCGTTACCCGATTTCTGATACATGCCACCAATACCCGTAGAGAGTTTCCAACCATTCCACTCATTAGTGATATAACGTAAATCATAGGTTAACGAATGCAATTTGAAATACAGTTCGTAGTCATCTTCACTATCTTCAAACTCCTGACGACGGTTTTGCTGATAACCGATGATGGCCTTAAGATAGCCTGACGAGAGGTTCAGCGAATTGTCCCACACAAGCTTGTAATGCTTCACCTGCTGGAAGGGCAATGATTTGGAGTAACTCTTCGGAGAAACCGACGAGCCTACAAGCTCTCCCGTCTCCGTCTCGCGCTCGCCCTCAATGATGCTTGGTGTTAGATGATAGACAGTCCAAGAAAGTCGCGAGTGCCCCCACTCCTTGTTAACACCCAACAGTAGTTTTCCAGCACGTTCACGGAACTGCGAACCGGGTACGTATCCGTCATACTTATTCTTGTAAGCGTGCGCCATTTTATCGCTGTAGCGGGCATCCCAGACAAGACCGTTTTGGTTGCCAGCCAAAGACAGATGATAGGCAAAAAGTCCGTTGTTAGTTTGATATTCCGAACTGATGTTTGCTCGCATCTCACCATGTGCCAACGTTGGTTGTGAATGGAGGATAACAACTCCCGCCATAGCATCTGAGCCGTACATCAGAGATGCAGGGCCTTTCAGTATCTCGACGCTGTTTACATTACTACCATCCACCTCCACACCATGTTCGTCACCCCATTGCTGCCCTTCCTGACGCACGCCTTCGCTCATCACTACCACACGGTTATAGCCCAGTCCACGGATGATAGGTTTTGAAATGCTACCACCTGTAGTCAGCTGACTGATGCCTGGTTGGTGACTAATCGCATCTATGATATTAGTAGATGCTGTAGAACGTAGTACCTCTGGCGAAACAATACTTATCGGAGTTGTCGAGTGTTTCAGTTTCGTGTCGCCGGTCACACCCGTCACTGTCAGTTCGTTCAATTGTAGATGACGGAAAAAGACATCTGTCGAGTCCTCCGCATGATGATGTTTATTGTTTATTGTTCCACGTTTATTGTTATTATCCTGTGCTGCCACTGTCATACATATACACAACAGCAGCAAAACTATGTATTTTGCTTTCATTCTTGATTGATTAATTAATGATATATAAATAATGTATGTAAGTATATATTTAAAATCAGACGGTTGGAGGTCCCCTGGTTACAATAGCGCCACAGTAGATAGTATGACAATCGCATAAAGACTGGGCGCGAAGCATCTTACACACATGTACATATATCGTGACAGCCATTACAGCAGCTGTCAGCAAAGTCAATGTCAGAAACTGGCAGAGTACACAGTCGTGCGACCATGTGGCTGTTACCGTCATATGACCGTGACAACTATGATGCACACAATCGGCGCATTCCACCTCTATTGTTTCAGCAGTTTCATGCACATGAACCGACGACAACAGAAGCATTGGCATAAACACCGCCAATAGCAAGCACGAAGCAATATGTCGTCTGGTTTTCTGTTTCACAACTACAAAGGTACACAAAAGCATACAAAACACTTTCCTGTTCCCTTCAAAAATAACTTTTTTTATATGTAATCAGTGAGCGAAGTGAACCTTTAAGTTGTCTCCAACATTCTATGGTCACTTCAAAAAACGATGGGTACTGTCGGTCACTTTATTAACTGCGTTAAACTTCCCAAAACTGTTTGTAATCTCAGCTTTTCTTCTTATCTTTGCAAGCTGTAATGAGGATTCAACATCAAATATGAAGATAGGTATAAAACGAGTGTTGTTATGGGGAATAGTACTTCCTCTGGCATTAACCTCTTGCAAGAAGCAACAGGTCACAGAGACAGTATCGAATAAAAATCATTCAGGAACCGTCGTAAAAACACATGCTGACAGTCTGATGTCTGCTGCCTTGACTGACGAAGATGATAAGCGCATAAGTATTCTCACCGATAGTCTCTCGGCCTTGGGAGAGCTTTCACCCATCAAGACCAACTTCTATAAGGGATATGTGTATAGGTTGCATAACGATTTTGTGCATGCCACCGAATATTTCAGCCGGATTATGGAAGAAAAGAACCCATCAGCTGCCGACTTCAAGATATATCTCAAAGCAGGTGTTCTTCTGACCGACTTTTATATCGACAAATACGAGAACGACGCCGCACTGCGCACCGCCATGCAGCTGTTGGAGAAAATGAAGACGGCCAATGGAAATATGTACTTTGAGAAGAAGACATTATATTCTAATATTGGTATATGTCAGCTCCGTCTGAAACGTGAGAAAGAAGCCGAGGAAAGTTTCAGAAAAGCCTCGGAATACACGAAGAAACTAATAAGCGCAGACGATGTTGACCATATTGACTTGTATAACGGTGTTATCACCTATATGCAGATTGTCACTGCCTATTTTGATGAAGACAAGAGCGTAGAAAGCGAGCCTTGGGTGAATCTGGAAGACTCTGTATTCCAACTGTTCAAAGCCCGTCCTGAAGCGCTTCCTTCGGATGTCGATATATTCAAATCAGACATCCTTTATAATAGAATGATGATTGCCATCCATAAAGGAGACAAGGAGCAGGCAGACCGATATTTCAAAGAATACAAGACCACCGACTACAGCAAAAAGGATGTCGGCTTGATAAATAGCGCCGAATATCTGAGGTTAGCTGGACGTTATGCAGAGGCGGCTGATAATTTGACCTGCCTCGATGCCTTCATGCATAAAAAAAATATGGAAATCGATTTGGAAGTTATCGACGGATTTCTGCTGCCCAAGTTATATACTAACTATATGGCGGGGCGTAAGGATTCTGCCCTTCGTGTATCCATGCAGATTTACGATGCTTTCGGCACAGCTCTTACACGACAGAAAGAGGACGAGACTGCCAAGCTTGCTTCTATCTACGACACCGAGGGCAAGGAGCGGCGCATCGCCGAGCAGCAGGTAGAAATCTCGCACCAGCGTGTCATAGGCCTCACAATGGTGATTATCTTCCTCACCGTGGCCTTTATCGTTTATACGCTGATTCGTCGTCGTGCGGCAGCTCGATTGGAAGAAGTGAAGACTGCCCAGGAGCGCATTGAAAGTGAGCTTCGAATTGCCCGCGATATCCAGATGTCGATGGTGCCGAGTGTATTCCCCGAGCGCGAAGGACTTGACATGTACGGTTCGATGACTCCGGCCAAAGAGGTTGGTGGCGACCTGTACGGTTATCTTATGCTGGGCGACAAACTCTACTTCGCTGTTGGTGATGTAAGTGGAAAAGGTGTTCCTGCCTCGTTGTTTATGGCGCAGGCTACAAGACTGTTTCTTACCCTCGCCAAACAGGGCATGATGCCAGCAGAAATCTGCACTCGCATGAACGACGCACTTTCAGGAGATGACAATGAAAGCGGCATGTTTGTGACGTTCTGGTTAGGATTGCTCGACCTTACTACGGGACACCTTGACTTTTGTAATGCAGGGCATAATCCACCTATATTGGGAACCCCAGCCGACCTCCCCGAAGGAGAAGGGGCTGGTGGCGACTTCTTGCAAATGGAATCAAATGCTCCTATAGGTCTGTGGCCGGACTTGGAATATGTCGGTGAAAGCTTCGAAACTATCAAGGGGCGTCCACTCTTTATCTATACCGATGGACTGAACGAGGCTGAAAATCCACAACTGGTACGGTTCGGCGACAGTCATCTGCTCGATATTCTGCGCCATACCGTCTTTGTTTCTGCTCGTCAGATTATAGAATTGTTAGAAAGCGAAGTTGAGACTCATCGTGCCGGTGCCAAACCCAATGACGACCTGACAATGATGTGTCTGTACGTGTCTTGAATTCAGTTACTCTATTTCTATAACGACCTCCTCAAAGCGGCCGTCAGTAGTAAGCAGGAAGCGGCGAGTTTGCTCGGTTTCCGACTTCTGGGTGCGCAAAGACTCGTAAATATAAAGGATGGTAACCTCGTACCCGCTGGTGATATAGTAGTCTGTAAACTGGCGACCGAAGTCTTCAGCACGGTCTTCAGGCCGTTCTTCATAGAGGCAAAGGTGGTCGATGGGCCGATATTCGCTGTCTAGGGAATAGAGGTAGAGATTGGACGTGACGGAGTCGATTTGTTCTTCTAACAACAGGGCGTTCAGTCCGTGGTACTTAGGTAACAAGAGTGCCTTCAAACGGGTTTCGACGGGATAGCCCAATTGGGAAACGAGCGACATAGGAACCCGACCGAAACTGCCTATCTTAGCAAAATTATTACGCTCCGACTGAATGGGTAGCGGACGTAGCTGAAGTGTATCGAAGAAGGCCTCGACAGGGTCGTCATAGACTCCTGCCTTACGCTTCATTTCGGTAAGTTGTTCAGCTTTGCGGATGCTGTCGACCATCTGCTCATAGAATACCGCATCCCTCTTGCGCTGGCCACACGAAAGGAGGGCCAGTGTAAGAGGGATGAATAGTATCCAAAGCAAGCCGCGTTTCATCAGCCGCCAAAGTTATCGTACATAATTGACTCTGGATCTACACCGAGCGAGTCGAGCATAGATACCACGGCCTTCGACATTGGGCCAGGACCGCACATGTAGTACTCGATATCCTCGGGAGCCTCGTGGTCTTTCAGATAAGTGTTCAGCATGACCTGATGGACGAAGCCCGGAGTGTACTTTACGCCAGCTGCATCGGCTGCAGGGTCTGGACGATCGAGAGCCAGATGGAAGTGGAAGTTGGGATACTCCTTCTCCAAGCCTAGGAAGTCCTCGAGATAGAACACCTCGTTGAGCGCGCGAGCACCATAGAAGTAGTGCATCTCGCGATCGGTGGTGTGCAGCGTCTTGGTCATGTGCATGATCTGAGCACGCAGCGGAGCCATACCGGCACCACCACCAACCCAAATCATCTCCTTCTTCGAGTCGAAATGCGGGTGGAAGTCGCCAAAAGGACCACTCATGATTACCTTGTCGCCTGGTTTCAACGAGAAGATATAAGACGAAGCGATACCTGGGTTGACATCCATGAAACCACTCTTATCGGCCTTGAATGGTGGTGTGGCGATACGCACGGTCAACATGAACACGTCGCCCTCAGCAGGATAGTTGGCCATTGAGTAAGCGCGGATGGTGTCCTCGGGGTTCTTACACTTGAGTGGGAACAGTCCAAACTTCTCCCAGCTGGGCAGATATTCATCGCCAATCAGACTCTTGTCGATGTCCTTATCGTAGTCGATGCAATCGAACTTAGGAATCTTGATCTGGGCGTAAGAACCAGGCAGGAAGTCCATGTGCTCGCCAGCAGGCAACTGTACCTTGAACTCCTTAATGAACGTTGCAACGTTCTTGTTGGAGATGACGGTACACTCGTACTCCTTGACACCCAGGATAGACTCATCGACATGAATCTTCAGGTCGCCCTTCACCTTGCACTGACAGCCGAGGCGCCAATGGTCCTTGATCTGTTTACGGGTGAAGTGAGGCTTCTCAGAATCGAGAATCTCGCCACCGCCCTCAAGCACCTGAACCTTACACTGGCCGCAGCTGGCCTTACCGCCACAAGCTGAGGGTAGGAAAATACCGTTCTGGTTGAGGGTAGCCATCAAGTTGTTGCCCTGAGGTACGTTCAGCACCTTATCGCCATTCACTGTAATATTCACATTACCGCTGGGACTGAGATACTTCTTAGCCACCAACAGGATAATCACCAGAAGGATGATTACCACGAGGAAAACCCCTATACTATATGCTATAAACTGTGCCATACCTTATTAAATATTTAGTCCAGAGAAACACATCATCGCCATAGCCATGAGGCCCACGGTGATAAACACGATGCCGAGGCCCTGCAGAGGCTTGGGCACATCTGAGTACTGCATCTTCTCGCGGATGGCACCCATAGCCACAATAGCAAGTGCCCAACCGATACCAGAGCCAAAGCCATAGATGATGGCATCCCAGATAGAGGTAATAGCCTGCGAGTTAGAGGGGTCCATCAGGATGCGCTGTTGCATGAACAGCGAAGCACCCATAATAGCGCAGTTAACGGCAATTAGAGGCAGGAAGATACCCAGCGCTGCATAGAGCGATGGAGAGTACTTCTCTACAGTCATTTCTACCAACTGCACCATACCGGCAATAACGGCGATGAAGAGGATGAACGACAAGTAACTGAGGTCGACACCCTCAACGAGGCAGTCGGGGCCCAGCACCTTGGTCTGCAACAGATAGTTAACAGGAACGGTAACGGTGAGCACGAAGGTTACAGCGAGACCGAGTCCCAGCGAAGTCTTCACGGTCTTCGAAACAGCTAGATAAGAGCACATGCCGAGGAAGAAGGCGAAGATCATATTGTCGACAAAGATCGACCTGAATAGTAATGATATTGCGTGTTCCATATCTTATTTCTCCTTATAAAAGTAAGCACGATGAACCCAAATCACACATCCCACGAGAATCAGCGCCATAGCGGGCATCGTCATCATACCATTGTTCACGTAACCGAAGTCGTAGCAAGCATCTGGAATGAGCTGGAAGCCAAGCAGACTGCCGCGCCCCAGCAACTCACGAACCGCACCAACAATCACCAGAATCATAGCGTAGCCCAAACCGTTACCTACACCATCGAGGAACGAAGGCCAAGGCTTGTTCTGCATGGCAAACGCCTCCAAGCGACCCATCAGGATACAGTTGGTGATGATAAGACCTACATACACCGAGAGCTGAACGCTAACATCATAGGCGAAAGCCTTCAGAATCTGGCTAACGATAGTTACCAGCGCAGCAACAACTACCAGCTGCACCACAATACGAATGCGGTTAGGGATGGTATTGCGGATGATAGAGATAATCGTATTTGAGAATGCTGTGATAACGGTCACAGCCAGACCCATCACGATGGCAGGCTTCAACTGACTCGTTACAGCCAGCGCTGAGCAGATACCCAACACCTGTCCGAGGATAGGATGATCTACATTCAATGGGTTGGTGAAAACCTCCTTATTTTGTTTACTGAATAATGCCATAGTTTACTGAATTGAATCGTTTTCTGTTACCTCAAAAGAGATAGAAGATTTTACTTTTTCTATCTTTTCCACACCTTTCAGGCAATTCTGCAACATCTCACTTACACCATTAGATGTTAAAGTTGCTCCCGTTACAGCATCAACCTGCGTCTCTGGGTCTTCCACTTTCTTTACGACAGAAAGAGCTATGCCATCAACACCATCCTTATGAAGTTTCTTGCCGATGAACTTCTCCTGCCATTCCTGTGAGTCCTTGATTTCAGCACCAAGACCAGCAGTCTCACTCTCGTGGTTGAAATAAACACCATATACAGTATCATAATCATCCTCCAAAGCAATGAAACCACTGATACCGCCCCAAAGGCCCATACCTTTCAACGGGAACACATGGATTATCTTTCCATTAACTTCACATAAATAGGATGTAAATTCCCCACCTGGCTCGTTCTTTACCACCTCTTTGTACTTGGCCTCAGCCTCTGCACCGTCGAGGTCGCGAATATTGAGTGAATAGAGAATTTGCTTCTTCACATCGAGAGCCACATTAGCATCCTGCATGGGCTTCAAAGCCTGATAGACGAAAGCCAGCAAGAAAGCCACGATGACTACGAGTATCGCGCTATATAAAATAATGTACGCGTTAGAGTTTGTATTCAGTTTCATTTGGTACCTCCTCTCTTTAAACGTTTCGAGATATTGCGCTCAACGATGAAATGGTCAATCGTTGGAGCAAACATATTACCAAAGAAGATGGCGAGCATCATACCCTCGGGATAACCTGCATTCATCACACGGATGATGATGGCCATTGCACCAATCAGGAATCCGTAGATATACTGACCAGTAGTGGTGCGGCATGATGTTACAGGGTCGGTAGCCATAAATACAGCACCGAATGCAAAACCACCCATCACAAGGTGATGCCACCAAATCATGCCCTGACCAGTCTGCTCGAACAGTACTGCGAAAGCGATACCGCCTACGAATACGCTGAGCATGGTGCGCCAAGAGGCGATACCTGTCCACAGCAGGATAACAGCACCAATAGCGATAGCTACGAGCGATGTTTCACCGATAGAACCAGGGATAAATCCGAGGGCCATATCGAGGATAGATGCATCGGGAGTGATGTTCTGTGCCAGCTGACCAAGTGGCGTGGCAGCAGTGAATCCATCGGGCAGGTCGTTACCCAGTCCGAAGATAGAGCTCTGAGCTACCCAAACCTGGTCGCCCGTCATCTTAGAAGGATAGGCGAAGAACAGGAACATACGGGCTGCAATAGCGGGGTTGAAGATGTTCATACCCGTACCTCCGAAAATCTCCTTACAGAAGATGACGCTGAAAGCACAAGCCAGAGCCAACATCCACAGCGGACAGCCGATAGGAATAATCAGCGGAATAATGATACCCGATACGAGGTAACCCTCTTGGATCTCTTCGCCTTTCCACTGTGCCCAGGCAAACTCGATGCCCAGACCTACAATGTAGCTCACCAGAATCTTGGGCAGCACAGCCAGAAAGCCGTATGCAAAGATTTCGCAGAACGAAGCTGTTGCCAGCGTTCCTGCCGCCAGATAGTTCTGATAGCCAATATTGTACATACCGAACAGCATGGCAGGCATCAGGGCGATAACCACCATACTCATAATACGCTTTGAGTCGATAGCGTCATGGATATTGACGCCACCAGCCTTCGCTGTGTCATTAGGCACATAGAGGAAGGTCTCAAAGCCGTCGAACACCGAGCGGAAGGCATGTAACTTGCCACCCTCCTCAAAGTTCGGCTTGATTTTATTGAGATAATTTCTTAATGCAGACATAGTTATGCGTTTTCTTTACGTAAAATATTCAATCCCTCACGCACGATGCGCTGTAATTCCAACTTCGATGAATCCACGAATTCTGCGAGAGCGAAATCTTCAGGTGATACTTCGTAGATACCCAACGCCTCTTGGCGATCGATATCGCCAGCGATGATAGCCTTGATGAGATATTCACCGTAGATGTCCATCGGCAACACCTTGTCGTACTCGCCGCTCATTATCATGTGGCGCTCACCACCCTTCACACGGGCATCGAGCGCATAATTCTTCTTGCCACACAGCCAAGAGAAGTAACTGCGGTTAACAGAGAACTGCTTGAAACGTGGCAGAATCCAACCCAGCATCTCGTCGGCATCGTTACCCTCGGGGATAACGGTAATCTCAGAAGTGTGAGCACCTAAGAAACCTTCCTTCGTGGTGGGTTTACCTGTCAGCACATTACCATTGATAATACGAACGCTCTTCTGAGCGTCGTAGCTATTGCTCAGGAGTGTAGAGAGTTCCTCGCCTACCAGCATATCTACGTAGGCAGGATTATTAACTTCGCTTCCACAGAGGGCAACACGACGGCGCAAATCAACCTTACCAGTATTCAGCAGGCGACCGATAAAGAGCACAACCGTCGGGTCTCCAATGGTCCAGACGACCTCACCCTTGTTTACTGGGTCGATGTTGTTAACCTGTACGCCAACGTTACCTGCCGGGCACTTGCCATCAAAGACTGTTACCTCTGCATTCTGATAGTTCTCGAACGATGAATGAACACCACAACCTAAATAAGTCTTGGCGATTTTCGACAGCGCCGTTAGACCAGTCTGGAAATTTGCCTCTTCGCCCTTTACCTCAAATTCGAAGTCGCCAGCCAGAGGCTTGTCGCGTAATGCTGAGACAAAGATGGCCTTTGGCATTACTGAAGGGTTAGTAGAGATGGCATAAGGCAACTGGTTGATATAACCAAAGATACCAGCCTCCAGCAGGGCGTCAATCACCTGCTGACCATCCATTTTGTCAACATCCTTCACACCATAGTTTACATACTGTTGCTCTGCATCAGCCTGCACCTTTACATAGAGCACCTTCCTTCGTTCGCCACGTGCCACCTCGCAGACTTTTCCGCTGACAGGTGAGGCAAACTTTACTTCGGGATACTGCTTGTTAACGAACAAGGCATCCCCGGCTTTGACGGTATCCCCCTCCTTGACGACCACTTTCGGAGTCACTCCCTCGAAGTCATCGGGCACCAGCGCATACTGGCCGTTTGACTTCAACTGGATGAGCTTCTCCTCAGCTTTCCCTTGAAGGTGAATGTCCAAGCCTTTGTGTAACTTGATTACATTTGCCATGGATAATATAAATGAATATTTGAATAGTTATCTACTATGTTTTCTCTAAGAATGGTGCAAAATTAATAAAAAAATAGCATATTGGGCATAAAAAATCGTCGAAATATTCCGTCATCACAACTTTTTGATGTAATTTTGTAGCCAATAACCAGCAGAATGAAAGTTTTGCTATCTCTATTTGCCAGTTTTGAAGATACTTAAGCACATACTTAATATCACGATATGGTCCATTCTTGGACTGTATCTACTCATCATACTCACCTTCAGCATTCCTGCTGTTCAAGAATATTTAGGTGAGCGTGCTGCTAAGGTATTGGCAGAGAAACTGGGTACCAGCGTGTCGATAGGACGTTTGAAATACGGACTGCTGAGCCGTCTGACACTTTATCAGGTTGTTATCAAAGATCAGCGGGGTGTCAACATGCTGACTGCTGGACGAATTTCGGCACACTTAGACTTGTTACCGCTGGCCGATGGTAAGATTTCCATTTCTACTGCCCAGCTTTTTGGTACCCGTGCCCAGCTATATCAAAGGGACTCGTTGGCAAAACCCAATTTCCAGTTTGTGCTCGACTCGCTGGCTTCGAAAGACACGACCAGCACCGCCCCACTCGACCTGCGCATCAATTCGTTGATTATCCGCCACAGTAGCGTCAGCTACGATCGTTATGACCGCCCCCAGACGGCTGGTATATTTAATCCCAACCACCTAAAAATCAACGACATCAGTTCAGATATTATTCTCAAGGCGCTCTCCGAGGATTCTCTGAACGTCAATATCAAGCGTTTGTCATTCAAGGAGCAGTCCGGATTGAATCTCAAAAAGTTGAGTTTGCACTACGAAGGAGGCAAATACAGTAGTCGTTTGACAGATTTTATGCTACGCATGCCTGGCACCAACTTCCAATTGGGCGATATTGAAGCCAGCTATCGTTTCCGTAGCGACCACTTTGTGATGCCTTCACTACGTTATACAGGTAGCATTAAGCCTTCAACGATTACCCTTAGCGACCTATCTTGCCTTTTACCATCACTAAACACCTTCCAAAGTACCTTGTCGCTGGCCAGCAATTTCCACGGTGAAGGAGAGACTCTGGACATTCCGATGCTTACCATAGGCTCTACCACAGGTGATATTGCCATCAACATTGGTGGATGGGCCAAAGGACTTCGTGACAGCCTACCTTCTTGGAATGTTGACATTCGCGATCTCGCATTATCGGCCAAAACCGTCAGTTTCATCTCAGAAAATCTGCAAGGCCAGCGCATACAGGTTCCACAGGAATTGGTACGAATGGGTAATATCCACTTGAGAGGTCACGCCCAAGGTAAGGGAATCAACCGCATAGAGACGCACAACCAGTTGCAGACAGATGCCGGTAGCGTGAATATGACGATGGCGATTGATGAAAAGCGCCATTTCAACGGACATATCGATACCAAAGAGTTTAGCTTGAAGAAGGTACTCGACGACGAACAGTTTGGTACGCTCTCTACTGATATCGACCTCAGTGGTCAGCTGCCCGATGGTCAGCCACTTATTGTCAAAGCCGATGGAATCGTCCATCAATTCGAATTCAAGGGTTACAATTACCAGCATATCGACATCGATGGACTCTATAGCCCTACTGACATCCACGGTCATGCCAGTATTGATGATGCCAATATCGGTTTAGTGGTAGACGGTAGTATATTGCAGAGAGGCAAGCAGCATAACGTCAAGTTGGAAGCAACCTTCGCCAATCTATCTCCTAAAGCCATCAACCTTACTGACCAGTGGGACGAGGCGCGTTTCTTCGGTGATATCAAGGCAGATTTCTTGGCCAGCGACCTCAATGATGCCGTTGGAACCATTGATGTTAACGAATTCTCAATGCAAGGACACAATACGTCCTACGATTTGGACGAGTTACACATCGAGTCAGGCTATGACGGCGATATCCATTATGTCACTATGACCAGTGATTTCGGTGAAGCCGCTATTCGGGGTGATTTCGACTACAAGACCCTACCCCAGAGCTTTACCAACTTCCTGGCAACACGCATGTCTACGATACCCGGTCTGCCGTCTATCGATACCAGCGTGCATAACAACTTCTCTATCCAGGCCACTATTCGAAAGTCTGACTGGGTAGAACGCTTGTTGCGTGTACCATTCTTTCTGAAACGACCGCTAACCTTACAGGGCAGCCTGAATGATGAGCGCCAACAGATTCTCATGGAGTGTAACATCCCGCAGTTCATTTATGACGGTAGTCGCTACGATAATGCCCGTATCAGTATCCTCTCGCCTATCAATACCCTACAGTATGATGTCAGTATCACCAAGCATTCTGACGAAGGCAACGACCTCGATTTACAGGTCATGGGCAGCGTGCATAACGACCAGCTGACAGCTACTCTCCAATGGGCAGACCATGCTGAGGAGCGCACCAGCGGCCATCTGACGGCGATGGCCTATTTCGACAGCTCATTCGACAAGACACAGACGGCATATATCAAGGTGGCTCAATCGCAAATGATTATCAAGAATACCCCTTGGGAAGTTCTTCCTGCCACCATTACCTATGCTAACAAGAATCTAAATGTCACCGGTTTCTCTATCCGTCACGGCCAGCAGTTCCTGACGCTTGACGGTACCGCTTCAGAAAACAGTCAGGACTCCATTAACGTCAATATGCGCGATATTGATATCGAATATGTCCTTGATTTGATTAACTTCGATGCGGTCAGTTTCAGCGGTAAGGCAACAGGCGGTGGCGCGCTGAGAGGTGTCTTCGGCGAATTGGAAGCCGATGCGAAACTCCTCGTCAGAGACTTCCAGTTTGAGCACGGAAGAATGGGTGATTTGGACGCAAATGTCACCTGGAACAAAGAAGCAGAACAGATTGACATACAAGCTATTGCCGATGACGGTCCGACAGCAAAAACCCTCATCAACGGTTATGTGTCGCCCAAACGCAACTATATCGACTTGGACATCAAGGCTGAAGGTACCAGTCTTGATTTTGCCCAGTCCTTTACCTCTACGTTTATCGACCATATCGATGGTTATGGCAACGGAAATGTCAAGCTGGCAGGTCCCTTGAATGCCCTCAATCTTTATGGCGAGCTGATACTCAACGGCAAGGCACACGTCAGCACCCTGAATTGCACCTACGAGATGCGTAACGACACGCTATTGCTCACGCGCGACAATATCGCTTTCAAGAATTGTCTGCTTTACGATATCTATGGCAACGAAGGTATTATGACAGGAGGCATCCATCATAACGACCTTACCAATCTCACATATGATATCTACCTCAATGCTCGCAACCTGTTGGCCTACGACTTCAAAAGCTTTGGCGACGCCTCCTTCTACGGTACGGCCTTTGCCAATGGTAATGTGGCCATTCACGGCAGGGAGAACAGCCTGCTCATCGAAGCAGATATTACCCCACAGCGAGGTACCGTCTTCGTATATAATGCAGCCTCGCCAGATGTCATTACCGACCAGGAGTTTATTGTTTGGGGCTCTAAAGACGAGTCCAGCAAGCCACGCTACCAGTCGACGGTCATTAGCGACGAGGCGTCCACAGACAATACCGACTACACCCCACGCGTAGATCTCCGTACCGACATCACGATGCGTCTGAGGATTAATGCCACCCCTGATGCCACCGTTCGTCTGCTGATGGATGAGCGCACCAGCGACTATATTACCTTGAGAGGTAATGGCGACCTGCAGACAACCTTCTATAATAAAGGAAGCTTCAATATCTTTGGCACCTACCGCATCAGCGAAGGAACTTACGGCATTACCATCCAGAATATCATCAAGAAGAATTTCGTCTTCAAGGAAGGTGGTACGATTATCTTTGGTGGCGACCCCTATGATGCCCGTCTGAATATGCAGGCACAACATACAGTTAATGGTGTATCACTCTCCGACCTGAATGTCGGCAAGAGTTTCGCCAGTACCGTTCGTGTCAACTGCTTGATGGATATCAGCGGCCAGCCACGTGCCCCGATTATCGACTTCGACCTTGATATTCCGAATGTCAACTCCGACGAAAAGCAGATGCTGCGCTCCATCATCAATAGCGAAGAGGAAATGAACCAGCAAGTCATCTACCTGTTGGCCGTAGGACGTTTCTATCCACAGGGTGCCAATAACGCCAACGACGAAGAGACGGCTGGCCAGAGCAAGACCTCTCTCGCTATGCAGAGCCTATTGTCTGGTACACTCAGCAGTCAACTCAACGACATGCTCAACCGCGTCATCAAGAGCAACAACTGGAGTTTTGGTGCCAACATCTCTACGGGTGACGAAGGCTGGAATAATGCTGAATATGAGGGAATTATCAACGGTCGCCTGCTTAATAACCGCCTGCTCATCAACGGACAGTTTGGCTATCGCGACGGAAGTAGCGCCACATCAAAGAAAGCAGCAACCTCCGCCAACTCCACATTCATTGGCGACTTCGATATCCGCTATCTGTTGCTCCCCAATGGTAACCTCGCCTTTAAGGTTTACAATCAGACCAACGACCGCTATTTCACCAAATCGTCCTTGAATACCCAAGGCATCGGTATCATCATGCAGAAAGATTTCAATGGACTGGGCGAATTGCTCTCCACAAAGAAAAAGAAAGCCAAAAAGGTTAAAAAACTATAAATCTTTCTTTCCTCTCACTTCTCACCTCTTACTTCTCACCTCTTTTTCGTACCTTTGCAGGCAATTTCTGCGAGAACGGGCTTCACCTCAGCATAGAGCGAGCTCTCTGCATTCGGTTTGCACCGTCCTTGCAGCCGCTTTTACGCCCAAATGGGCGAATAGGTGCCGAAACAGGCGTCGGTGCCTATCAATATTAACCCTTTAAACATGGTCTGGTAAACGTCTGTTCAGGCCCCGCCCCATCGAGAGATTGGGCACACATTATTTATTTATTATGTCAGAATTAACAAAGAAGGTCCAGCCATTACAGGACTTCGACTGGGATCAGTTTGAGAATGGCACTGCCGCTAACGTCAGCAAGGAAGAGCTCGACAAGGCTTATGACGAGACCCTTAACAAGGTCAGCGAGCATCAGGTAGTTGACGGTACTGTCATCAGCGTCGACAAGAAGGAAGTCGTTGTTAACATCGGCTACAAGAGCGACGGTATTATCCCTGCTAGCGAGTTCCGCTACAACCCCGAGCTGAAGGCCGGCGACACCGTTGAGGTGTATGTAGAGAACGCAGAGGACAAGAAAGGTCAGCTGGTACTCAGTCACAAGAAAGCCCGCATGTCTAAGAGCTGGGAGCGTGTTAACGCCGCTCTGGAGGCTCAGGAGATTATTCAGGGTTACATCAAGTGCCGCACAAAGGGTGGTATGATTGTTGACGTATTCGGCATCGAGGCCTTCCTGCCTGGTAGCCAGATTGACGTTCACCCCATTCGCGACTACGACCAGTTCGTTGGCAAGACCATGGAGTTCAAGGTTGTTAAGATTAACCAGGAGTTCCGTAATGTAGTTGTATCACACAAGGCACTCATCGAGGCTGAGCTCGAGGCCCAGAAGCAGGAGATTATCGGCAAGCTGGAGAAGGGTCAGATCTTGGAGGGTGTTGTTAAGAATATCACCAGCTACGGCGTATTCGTAGACCTGGGTGGTGTTGACGGACTGATTCACATTACAGACCTGTCTTGGGGCCGTGTTGACGATCCCCACAAGATTGTTGAGCTCGACCAGAAGATTAACGTCGTTATCCTCGACTTCGATGAGGAGAAGAAGCGTATTGCTCTCGGTCTGAAGCAGCTGACCCCACATCCTTGGGATGCTCTGGATGCTAACCTCAAGGTTGGTGACCACGTGAAGGGTAAGGTTGTCGTACTCGCTGACTACGGTGCATTCGTTGAGATTCAGCCTGGTGTTGAGGGTCTGATTCACGTTTCTGAGATGTCTTGGAGCCAGCACCTGCGTTCAGCTCAGGAGTTCCTGAAGGTTGGCGACGAGATCGAGGCAGTTATCCTGACTCTCGACCGCGACGAGCGCAAGATGTCTCTCGGCATCAAGCAGCTGAAGGAAGATCCCTGGGAGGCTATCGAGGTTAAGTATCCTGTTGGCAGCAAGCACGCCGCTAAGGTTCGCAACTTCACTAACTTCGGTGTATTCGTTGAGCTCGAAGAGGGTGTTGACGGTCTGATTCACATCAGCGACCTCTCTTGGACTAAGAAGGTTAAGCATCCTTCTGAGTTCACTCAGGTTGGTGCACAGATTGACGTTGTCGTTCTGGATATCGACAAGGAGAACCGTCGTCTCAGCCTTGGCCACAAGCAGCTGGAGGACAATCCTTGGGATGTATTCGAGGAGCAGTACACCGTTGGTTCTATCCACGAGGGTAAGATTATCGAGCTCCTGGAGAAGGGTGCCGTTATCTCTCTCGGTGAGAACGTTGAGGGCTTCGCTACTCCTAAGCACCTGCAGAAGGAGGACGGCTCACAGGCTCAGGCTGGTGAGGTTCTGCCCTTCAAGGTTATCGAGTTCAATAAGGATAGCAAGCGCATCATCCTCTCTCACAGCCGTACCTTCGAGGATCCTCAGCGTGAGGAGAAGAAGGCTGCTGCCAAGAAGACTCGTGCTCCGAAGGCAGACGCTCCGAAGATTGAGAACGTTGCAGCCAGCACCACACTTGGTGACATCGACGTACTGGCTCAGCTGAAGGCTCAGATGGAGAAAGGCGAGTAATTCTCGTATATATATTAATGTGGGGAAGGCATGAAGTGTCTTCCCTACATTTTTTTATAAGAAAATTGAAAAATCCTTTTGCTATTTCTCATTTTCTTTGTACCTTTGCAGCCCAGAATAACACCAACAAACACAGCAAACGATATGACAAAAAAACTCAAAAAGGTGCTGGTATTAGGTTCTGGCGCTTTGAAAATCGGACAAGCTGGTGAGTTTGACTATTCTGGCTCCCAGGCCCTTAAAGCACTTCGCGAAGAGGGCATTTCCTCAGTTTTGGTAAATCCCAACATCGCTACCATTCAGACTTCTGAAGGTATTGCCGACAAGGTGTATTTCCAACCCGTTACCACTCATTTTGTTACAGAGATTATCAAGAAGGAACGCCCCGACGGCATTCTTTTGGCTTTTGGTGGTCAGACCGCTCTGAACTGCGGTACTGAGCTTTACCAGAAGGGAATCCTGAAGGAGTATGGTGTCGAGGTACTGGGAACCAGCGTCGAAGCCATCATGAACACCGAAGACCGCGACCTCTTCGTTAAGAAGCTTGACGAGATTGCGCTGAAGACCCCCGTGAGCCACGCCGTAGAGAACATGGACGACGCCTTGAAGGCCGCCCACGAGATTGGTTTCCCCATCATGATCCGTTCAGCCTACGCGCTGGGTGGACTGGGCTCAGGTATCTGTCCTGACGAAAAAGCTTTCAAGGAACTGGCTGAGAGTGCCTTCACCTTTGCTCCCCAGATTCTTGTTGAGGAGTCTCTGAAGGGCTGGAAGGAGATTGAGTTCGAGTGCATCCGCGATGCCAACGACCACTGCTTCACCGTTGCCTCTATGGAGAACTTCGACCCCCTGGGTATCCACACTGGTGAGTCTATCGTTGTTGCTCCTACCTGTTCACTGAAGGAAGAGCAGGTGAAGATGCTGCAGGAAATCACTATCAAGTGCGTCCGCCATCTGGGTATCGTCGGTGAATGCAACATCCAGTTTGCCTTCAATGCTGAGACCAACGACTACCGTATCATCGAGATTAATGCTCGTCTGAGCCGCTCGTCAGCTTTGGCATCTAAGGCTACCGGCTATCCCCTCGCCTTCGTTGCTGCAAAGATTGCGCTGGGCTATACCCTCGACCAGATTGGCGAGATGGGTACCACCAGCTCAGCCTATGTTGCTCCGTCGCTGGACTACATGATTTGTAAGATTCCTCGTTGGGACCTCACCAAGTTTGCCGGTGTCAGCCGTCAGATTGGTTCCAGCATGAAGTCTGTGGGTGAGATTATGTCTATCGGTCGCTCGTTTGAGGAGATGATTCAGAAGGGTCTGCGTATGATTGGTCAGGGCATGCACGGTTTCGTGGGCAACGACCACACCAAGTTCGACGACCTGGACGACGCCTTGGCAAACCCCACCGACCTGCGTATCTTTGCTATCGCACAGGCGCTGGAGGATGGTTATAGTGTTGAGCGCATCGAGCAGCTTACCAAGATTGACGTCTGGTTCCTGGAGCGCCTGAAGCATATCGTTGACCTGAAGCACGAGTTGCAGAAGTACGACAAGCTGGAAGAACTGCCCACCGAGCTCTTGCTGGAGGTGAAGCAGTGTGGCTTCTCTGACTTCCAGATTGCCCGCTTCGTGTTGAAGACCAAGTCCACCAATATGGAGAAGGAGAACCTACAGGTTCGCGAGTACCGCAAGCAGAAGGGCGTTATGCCTTCTGTGAAGCGTATTCCTACTGTTGCCAGCGAGCATCCTGAGCTGACCAACTACCTGTACTTCACCTACACTCACACGCCAGCTTTCGCTGAGCCCGACGGTAAGGTCTATACCCCAGCCCACGACATCAACTACTACAAGAACGAGAAGTCTGTCATCGTGCTCGGTTCTGGTGCCTACCGCATCGGTTCGTCTGTAGAGTTCGACTGGTGCTCGGTGAACGCCATCAATACCGCTCGCAAGCTAGGCTACAAGTCTATCATGATTAACTACAACCCGGAGACCGTGTCAACCGACTACGACATGTGCGACCGTCTGTACTTCGACGAGCTCTCGCTGGAGCGCGTTCTTGACGTTATCGACCTGGAGTCGCCTCGTGGTGTTATCGTCTCTGTGGGTGGTCAGATACCTAACAACCTCGCCATGAAGCTGCACCGCCAGGGTGTTCCCGTTCTGGGTACCTCGCCTGTCAACATCGACCGTGCTGAGAACCGCGACAAGTTCTCTGCTATGCTCGACAAGCTGGGCATCGACCAGCCCGCATGGCGCGCCCTGACCTCTTTCGAGGATGTCAAGCAGTTTGTCGACGAGGTGGGCTATCCCGTACTCGTGCGCCCCAGCTACGTGCTGTCAGGCGCTGCCATGAACGTCTGCTATGACGACGAGGAGCTGCATCGCTTCCTCAACATGGCTACCGAGGTATCTAAGGAGTTCCCTGTAGTTATCTCGAAGTTCATGACCGAGACCAAGGAGATTGAGTTCGACGCCGTTGCCGATAAGGGTGAGGTTGTCGAGTACGCCATCTCTGAGCACGTAGAGTATGCCGGTGTGCACTCTGGTGACGCCACGATGGTGTTCCCCGCCCAGCACATCTACTTCTCTACCATCCGCCAGATTAAGAAGATTGCCCGCAAGATTGCCGCAGAGCTCAATATCAGCGGTCCGTTCAATATCCAGTTCCTGGCTAAGAACCGTGAGGTGAAGGTCATCGAGTGCAACCTGCGTGCATCACGCTCATTTCCCTTCGTCAGCAAGATTCTGAAGCGCAACTTCATCGAGACTGCTACGAAGATTATGCTCGACGCCCCCTACTCTCGTCCCGACTCATCAGAGTTCGATATCGACCGTATTGGCGTCAAGGCCAGCCAGTTCTCGTTTGCCCGTCTGCAGAATGCTGACCCCGTGCTGGGTGTCGATATGAGTTCTACTGGTGAGGTAGGCTGTCTGGGCGACGACCTCAACGAGGCTATGCTCAACGCTCTGATTGCTACTGGTTACCGTCTGCCTAAGCAGGGCGGCAGTATCCTGGTATCTTCAGGTGGCGCCAAGGGTAAGGTCAGCCTGCTGGAGCCTGCCCAGAACCTCGTCAAGAAAGGGTATAAGGTCTTCGCTACTGGTGGTACTGCCAAGTTCTTCAACGACAACGGCGTTGAGGCTACGGCCGTCAGCTGGCCTGACGAGGAAGGTCAGAACAACGTCATGGACATGATTGCTGCCCACCAGTTCGACCTCATCATCAACGTGCCGAAGAACCACACCAAGCGCGAGCTCACCAACGGCTACCGCATCCGTCGTGGTGCTATCGACCACAATATTCCCTTGATGACCAATGTCCGTCTGGCCAAGGCCTTCATCGAGGCCTTCACCGCCCTCACGGAGAACGACATCAAGATTAAGAGCTGGCAGGAGTACAACTCCTAACCGTTCTTTGTAATAAGCCTAATACGCATGTGTTATTAGGCTAATACAGTTCCAGATCAGCCTAATACGCGCTCGTATTAGGCTGATTTTTGATGCTTATTAGGCTGATTTTGGCACTCCAATAGCCATTTCTCCGCATATTACCCCCTCAATGAGAGTATGAGACTGATTTTTAGCGAAGCCCCAATGTGCGCCAAAGAGGGTTAAAAGCATCAAAACAAGAGGTTTTTGCATGCTTTTTGAGGCCTTTTAGAGGAGAAATTGATGCAATTTACCCCTATTCTGGGTTTACCACTGTCACAGCCAACGCTTTAAAAACGGTGTAAATTATTGAAAATCTGCTATTTAGAAAAATAATACTTACTAAATCTTACAACCTTACAGTCTTACAGTTGTTTTTTAAGGGGTGTGCTCCCTTTTAATATTATATATAACTATTTATATATCAATTAGTTATATATTATGATAAGGAAATGTAGACCCCCTTTTTTGAATTGTAAGATTGTAAGACTGTAAGGAATTCTCACGCAATCCCCTATATGGCCATTATCGCGATAGTTATCGAGAGTTATCGGATTTCTTCTGAGGTCTCGATGCCATCGCTATACAAGAGGGCGTTCGCTTTTTTCGCAATTCTTTGGATAGTTCAGAAAAAAGTAGTACCTTTGCAAATAGTTATGAACGAACACAAAATCATTAATGACCCGGTATTCGGGTTTATCAAGATAAGAAGAGGACTGTTGTACGACATCGTGCAGCACCCGTTGTTCCAGCGCCTAAACCGCATCGTACAACTGGGTCTGGCGTCGGTGGTCTATCCCGGTGCACGTCACACGCGCTTCCAGCACTCGCTAGGTGCCCTGCACCTGATGTCGGAGGCCGTGAAATCGCTAACCGAGAAGGGCATCTACATCTTTGATTCGGAGGCCGAGGCGGTACAAGCCGCCATCCTGATGCACGACATTGGTCACGGCCCCTTCTCGCACGTGCTGGAAAACACGCTGATGCACGGCATCTCGCATGAGGACATCTCGCTCTTGATGATGGAACAGATAAACAACGACCTGAAGGGTCAGCTAAACCTGGCGATAAGCATCTTCAAGGACGAGTACCCGAACAAGATTTTCCACCAGCTGATATCCTCGCAACTGGATATGGACAGACTGGACTACCTGCGCCGCGACTCGTTCTATACAGGCGTCACAGAGGGTAATATCGGCTCAGCACGCATCATCAAAATGCTTAACGTAGCAGACGACCGACTGGTGGTCGAGGCGAAGGGTATCTACTCCGTGGAGAACTACCTGACGACCAGACGACTGATGTACTGGCAGGTGTATCTGCACAAGACTACCGTGGGCTACGAGAAGATACTGGTAAACGCTCTGAACCGTGCCAAGCAGCTGGTCAAGGAAGGCCATGAGGTATTCGCATCCCCTGCCCTCGCCTACTTCCTCAGGAACGACGTCGATGGCGAGTGGTTTGCAACCCACGACGAGGCACTGGCCATGTATGCCGAGCTGGACGATAGCGACATCTGGAGCGCCCTGAAGGTGTGGCGCCACCACGCCGACAAGATACTGGCCACGCTGGCCACCGACCTCGTAGATCGCCGCCTGTTCAAGGTGGAGGTCACGGAAGAGCCACCCACGGAGGAACACCTCAGCGAGATACGCCAGCAGATAGCCCAGAAGATGGGCATCAGCCTGGAGGACACGCGCCACATGATGTCGCTCACAGAAATTGGCAAGGACATGTATAACCCCGACGACGACAGCATCGGAATCCTCTATAAGGACGGCACCGTGAAGGACATCGCCGAGGCTTCGGAAATCCTCAACGTACAGCTGCTTTCAAAGAAAATACGCAAATATTACCTCTGCTATCAGCGAGTTTAGGCAAAAAAAATTTGGAGTTTTGTATAGTTTTTCGTAACTTTGCAGCGTTTATTAAAACCGAATGCATACTATGGAGTTTACAGCCAAGCAAGTAGCCGACATGATTAACGGCCGTGTTGAGGGCAATCCAGACGCCAAAATCAACACTTTTGCGAAGATTGAAGAAGGTAAGGAAGGAGCCATTTCGTTCCTCTCAAATCCAAAATATACCGCATACATTTATGATACCAAGTCAAGCGTAGTGCTCATCAACGAGGACGTTGAACTGACACAGCCCGTAACATGCACCCTCATCCGCGTCAAGAATGCCTACGAGAGCGTCGCCAAGCTGCTGCAGCTGTACGCCTCGATGATGCCGAAGAAGACGGGTGTCGACCCGCTGGCTTTCGTTTCGAAGACCGCTAAGATTGGCGAGAACGTCTATATCGCTCCGTTTGCCTACATCGGCGAGAATGTGACGATTGGCGACGGCACACGCATCTTCCCACACGTCACCATCTACGACGGCTGTCAGATTGGCAAGAACGTCACTATCCATGCTGGTAGCGTGATTGGTGCAGACGGCTTCGGTTTTGCACCCAACCAGGAAGGTTACGATAAGATTCCACAAATAGGCATCGTGGTAATCGAGGACGACGTGGAGATTGGCGCAAACACCTGCGTGGACCGCTCAACGATGGGTCAGACCATTATCCACAAGGGTGTTAAGCTGGACAACCTCATTCAGGTGGCCCACAACTGCGAAATCGGCGAGAATACCGTCATGTCAGCACAAGTCGGTATGGCTGGTTCTACAAAGATTGGTGCTTGGTGTATGGTGGGCGGACAGGCTGGTTTCTCAGGCCACATCAAGGTTGCTGACAAGACCTTCGTGGGTGCGCAAAGTGGTGTTATCAGCAATACCAAGGGCAATGGCGAGCAGTTGATTGGTGCTCCTGCCATCGACCCGAAGATTTTCTTCAAAGCTCAGGCTGTCATGAAGCGCCTGCCCGACATGTACAAAGAGTTGGGCATGCTGCGCAAGGAAATAGAAGAACTTAAGAAATCAAAATAAGATACTATGAAACAGAAAACACTCAAAGGCAGTTTCTCCCTCTTTGGCAAGGGATTGCACACAGGTTTGAACCTGACAGTAACGTTCAACCCTGCCCCAGAGAACACTGGTTACAAGATACAGCGCATAGACCTGGAAGGTGAGCCTATCATTGACGGTATTGCCGAGAATGTCATTGACACTCAGCGCGGTACCGTACTGGCTAAGGGTGACGCCCGCGTGTCGACAGTAGAACACGGTCTGGCTGCCCTATACGCCTTGGGCATCGACAACTGTCTGATTCAGGTCAACGGACCAGAGTTCCCCATCCTGGACGGTTCTGCCATCCAGTATGTGGAGAAAATCAGAGAGGTGGGCATGGAGGAGCAGAATGCTCCCAAGGATTGGTATATCATCCGCAAGAAGATTGAGGTGAAGGACGAGAAGACCGGTTCGTGCATCACTATCCTGCCCGATGACGAGTTCTCTATCACCGCCATGTGTTCCTTTGACTCAAAGATTATCAATTCGCAGTTTGCTACCGTCAACAAGGTAGAGGACTTCCCTACAGAGATAGCTCCCGCACGTACCTTTGTCTTTGTACGCGATATTGAACCGCTGTTGCAGGCCAACCTTATCAAGGGTGGCGACCTGGACAACGCTATCGTCATCTACGAGCGACAGACCACACAGGAGCGTCTGGACTCGCTGGCCGACATGCTGGGCGTAGAACACCGCGACGCTACCGAGCTGGGTTACATTCAACACAAGCCGCTGGTATGGGAGAACGAATGTACTCGCCATAAGCTGCTCGACGTCATCGGCGATATGGCGCTGATCGGCAAGCCCATCAAGGGTCGCATCATCGCCACACGTCCCGGACATACCATCAATAACAAGTTTGCACGTCAGATGCGCCGTGAGATTCGCAAGCACGAGATTCAGGCACCATTCTACGATCCCAACGAGGAGCCAGTAATGGATGTCAACCGCATCCGTGACTTGCTGCCCCACCGCTACCCCATGCAGCTGGTTGATAAGGTTATCGCGCTGGGTGCCAACACGATTGTCGGCATCAAGAATGTCACCTCCAACGAGCCGTTCTTCCAGGGACACTTCCCTGAGGAGCCTGTGATGCCTGGCGTGCTGCAGATTGAGGCGATGGCACAATGTGGCGGTCTGCTCGTGCTGAACACGCTGGAGGAGCCAGAGCGCTGGTCCACATACTTCATGAAGATTGACGACGTGAAGTTCCGCCAGAAGGTTGTTCCAGGCGACACACTCATCTTCAAGGTTGATTTACTGGCACCTGTGCGCCACGGCATCTCATCAATGAAGGGCTACGTCTTCGTGGGTGATCATGTGGTATCAGAGGCCACCTTCACAGCCCAGATTGTCAAGAACAAATAAACTATTATATAATAATATTGTACGCGCATGAACCAGATACATCCACTGGCAGTCGTTGACCCCGAGGCAAAGATGGGCGATAACAACATTATCGGCCCTTTCTGCGTCATCGACAAGAATGTCGTCATCGGCGACAATAACAAGTTTCTGAATAATGTCACCATCCACTATGGTGCCCGCATAGGCAACAACAACGAGTTCTTCCCTGGTGCCAGCATTTCAACAAAGCCCCAGGACCTGAAGTTCCAGGGCGAAGAGACTACCTGCGAAATAGGCAATAACAACTCTATTCGCGAGAATGTCACCATCAGCCGCGGTACGGCCTCGAAGGGTAAGACCGTCGTGGGCAACGGCAACCTGTTGATGGAGAACATGCACATCGGTCATGACTGCGAAATCGGTAACGGCTGTATCATCGGCAACTCTACGAAGTTTGCCGGCGAGGTGATAGTCGACGATAACGCTATCATCTCTGCCTGTTGCCTGTTCCACCAGTTCCTCCACGTGGGTGGCTACATCATGTTCCAAGGTGGTAGCCGTACCTCGCAGGACATCCCACCCTATGTTATCGCAGGCAAGGAACCCATCCGTTATGCTGGTGTGAACCTTATCGGACTGCGCCGCCGCGGATTCCCCAACGAGGTTATCGACGCCATCCACGACGCCTATCGCATCATCTACTCCAAGGGTATCCTCAAGGATGGTGTTGCCGAGGCACGCGCCAAATATCCTGACTCTAAGGAGGTTGACTATATCTGCTCGTTCATCGAGAGCTCTAAGCGAGGAGTGATTCGATAGAGGCGAGAAGCTAATGGTGAGAAGTGAGTAAGACGCTGGTCGTGATAACGGGACCTACGGCTGTAGGTAAGACGGCGCTAACCATGCAGTTGGCACAACACTACGGCGTACCCGTCATCAACGCCGACTCACGACAAATCTACCGAGAGCTGAAGATTGGGACTGCAGCGCCTACCGACGAACAACTGCGGCAAGTGCCACACCTCTTCGTAGGAACCAAGAGCATCGACGACTACTATAACGCCTCCATGTACGAACAGGAGGTTTTAGCATGCCTGGAGGCTCAGCCTTCAGGTATTAGTCTTCTCTCAGGCGGCTCGATGATGTATATCGATGCGGTATGCAACGGCATAGACGACATACCTACCGTTAGAGACGACATCCGCGAGGAGATGAAACGGCGCTACAAGGAGGAAGGACTGGAGGCACTCTGCGAAGAGTTGAAGCAACTGGACCCTGAGCACTACGCCATCGTGGACCGCCAGAACTACCGACGCGTCATCCATGCGCTGGAAATCTGTCACCAGACGGGCAAGACATACACGTCATTCCGTACACAGCAGAAAAAAGAGCGCCCCTTCCGCATCATCAAGATTGGACTGAACCGCGACCGCGAGGAACTCTATAACCGCATCAACCAACGCGTGGACCAAATGATGGAAGACGGACTACTGAATGAGGTTAAAGGACTGGTTGATAAACGACAGACAAACGCCTTGAATACAGTAGGTTACAAAGAACTATTCGACTATCTCGACGGACGCTGGCCATTAGACGAAGCCGTAGAGCGCATCAAGGGAAACACACGCCGATATGCCCGCAAACAGCTGACGTGGTTCAAGCGCGACGAAAATATGAGGTGGTTCCACCCAGACGACATACAAGACATACTGAACTATATTACGCACTATGAATAAATACTTGGATAGATGCTGGAAAGCCATCAAAGGCTTCTGGCCCTGGTACAAAAGCCTATACGCAGGTCATAAATGGTATAACAAGGCAGGTATCGCCTTCCTGACGTTTATCTTTGCCTTCCTGCTCTACCTGTTTATGGTAGACATCAACTTCTTGTGGCTCTTTGGCCGTTCGCCAGGCATGTCATCTATCATGCACCCCAAGACGGTTCAGGCTTCTGAACTGTATAGTGCCGACGGCGTGCTCATCGGCAAGTATTTCAGCGAGAACCGTTCCCCCGTTACCTACGAGGACATCAATCCCGTCTTCTGGGAAGCTTTGATAGATACTGAAGACGAGCGATTCTACCACCATTTCGGTATCGACTTCCAGGGTGTTTTCGCTGCTTTCAAGGATTATGTCGTTCACCACGATGCTCGTGGCGCCTCGACCATCACACAACAGCTGGTTAAGAATATGTTCCGTGTGCGAACGGAATATTCTACAGGTCTGCTGGGCGAGATTCCAGGCTTGAAAATGCTCATTATGAAGAGCAAGGAATGGATTACAGCTGTGAAAATCGAGCTCTTCTTTGACAAGAAGGAGATTCTCACCATGTATGCCAATACCGTAGATTTCGGTTCCAACGCCTTTGGCATCAAGACAGCCGCCAAGACATATTTCGGCACCACGCCCAAGGACCTGACCGCCGACCAGGCTGCCGTTCTTGTGGGTCTGCTGAAGGCTACCACCTACTATAATCCGCGCATCAATCCGCAAAACTCTATGAACCGTCGAAATGTTGTGCTTAACAATATGCTGAAGCACAACCACCTGACGCAGGAGGCCTACGACACGCTGAAGGTGAAATCGGTGAAGCTGGACTTTAGTGTGGAAAATAACTACGATGGACAGGCACTCTACTTCCGCGAGGCCGTGAAGAACCACCTGCAGAAATGGTGCTCGGAGAACGGCTACGACCTCTACAAGGACGGTCTGAAGATTTATACCACCATCGATACACGCCTGCAGAAATATGCCGAGGAGGCTGCCGTCAAGCAGATGAAGCAGGTGCAGAAGACGTTCAACGCCCATTGGGGAAGCACTAATCCCTGGCAGGACGAGCGTCATGTGGAGATACCCCACTTCATCGAGGACTTGGCCAAGAAGACATCTTACTACAAGATGCTGGCACAGAAGTACGACAACAACGAGGATAGCATCAACTACTATCTGAACCTGCCGCACAAGGTGAAACTCTTCGACTACGAGCAGGGAACCATCGAGAAAGAGATGTCCACAATGGACTCAATCCGCTATATGGAGCACTTCATGCATTGTGGCTTTGTAGCGATGGAACCGCAGACGGGTCATGTGAAGGCCTGGGTGGGCGATATCAACTTCAAGACGTGGAAGTACGACAAGGTGACAGCAATGCGCCAGCCAGGTTCTACATTCAAGCTGTTCGTTTATGCGGAAGCCATGAACCAGGGCATCACGCCTTGTGACACGCGAAAGGACGAATACTTCGCTATGAAGGTTTATGACGCTAAGGAGAAGAAGGAAGTAACGTGGGCTCCCACGAATGCTGACGGCCGTTTCTCTGGTGCAAATATCACCCTAAAGCAGGCCTTCGCCATGAGTATCAACTCGGTGGCTGTACGACTCGGACAGGAATGCGGTATCGAGCGTATTGCCAAGACCGCTCACGATATGGGTATCAAGAGTCACCTCGACCCCACTCCCGCCTTGGCTTTGGGTTCGAGCGACGTCACGCTGGAAGAGCTCGTCAACGCCTACTGTACGCCTTGCAATAATGGTAAGCATCGTGAGCCCGTTCTCGTCACGCGCATCCTCGATCGTGACGGCAACGAAATTTATGTGGCTCCCGACGATGAACAGCAAGCACTCTCCACAAAGTCCGCCTTCATGGTTCAACAGCTGTTGATGGGTGGCATGAGTGGTACCAGTTCGCGTCTGCGCGGCTTTGTGGGCTATGATGTTACTGATACGGATTTCGGTGGCAAGACGGGAACGTCGAACAACCACTCTGACGCATGGTTCATCGGTACCACACCTAAGTTGGTCTGTGGCGCATGGGTGGGTGGCGAATACCGCTGCATCCACTTCCGTACAGGTGAGCTGGGTCAGGGCAACCGTACAGCACTCCCCATCTGCGGTTACTTCCTGCAGAGTGTGCTGAAAGACGAGCGCTTCAAGCAATATCACGCCAAGTTCGACAAGCCTACCGACCTGTCTGCTAACGACTATGGCTGTGGTGGCTATTTCAAGGCTCCTGCCGACTCCGACTCTATCTCTGTGGATAGTCTGACTGTTGATGGCGAGAAGATGGTCGAGGTGGTTGACGAGATGGGAAATATTGTCAGTCAGCCTGCCCACCAGAATGCCAACCAACAGGCACTCCCCGACAATAAACCTGCAGCAGAAGAACCGAAGCAAGAATAGGTTTCGTAGACAAAAGATTAATAATATTTATTAATTACCGCATTTTTTTGGTGTTTTATTTTGTCATGTCAAATATAAGTTGTAATTTTACACCCAAAATTTGACTTACAACTTAAAACATCAAACAAATGAAAGGCTTAAAAGCAACATTTTGTCTTGTAGGCGTAGCTGCTGCTATGCTTACTGCATGTAGTTCTGCACCAGAGCAGAACCTCACGGTTTCGGGTCTTAACCCTGCCAAGTTCGACACCATCATCAACGAGAAGCCCGTGAAGCTCTACACGTTGAAGAACCAGAACGGCATGGAGGTGTGCATCACCAACTATGGTGGCCGCATCGTGTCGCTTGTTGTTCCCGACAAGGATGGCAAACCAACTGACGTAGTGCTCGGTTTCGACAACATCGCTCAGTATGCTGACACCTTGAACTCTCCCTCTGACTACGGTTCAAGCGTAGGCCGCTATGCCAACCGCATCAAGAACGGTCAGTTCCAGTTGGGCGACAGCAATTATCAGCTGAAGCAGAACGACGGTCCTAACTGTCTGCACGGCGGTGGTACAACAGGTTGGATGAATCAGGTCTATGACGCTGAGCAGATTGGCGACTCTATCCTGAAGCTGACCATCGTGGCTCAGGATGGCGAGAACGGATTCCCCGGCACCGTCAAAGCTACCACCACCTATAAGGTGACTGCCGACAACACGCTGGATATGGTTTGGGAGGCTGAGACCGACAAGGAGACCATTATCAACCAGACAAACCACAACTACTACAACCTCTCTGGCGACTTCACACAGGCTGCCTACGATCAGGTACTGTATGTCAACGCTGATAAATTCACCGCATCTGACAAGCTGTACATCCCCACAGGCGAGATTCGGGACGTGGAGGGTACCGCTATGGACTTCCGCAAGCCCCACGCCGTTGGCGACTCTATCAACTCTACCTACGACCAGGTTGCTAACGCTACCGGTTACGACCACAACTACTGTCTGAACACCAATGGTGACGACACACAGGTTTGCGCTACCCTATGGAGCCCCAAGACCTGCATCCTGATGGAAATGCGCACCAACGAGCCTGGCGTACAGGTTTACTCTGGCAACTTCCAGGGTGTTGGCAAGGATGCTGACATCATCCGCAAGCACGGCATCAAGTATCCGAAGCACGTTAGTGTATGTCTGGAGAGCCAGAAGTATCCCGACAGCCCCAACCATCCTGAGTGGGCAAGTCCCGTGCTGAAGCCCGGCGAGAAGTATTACAGCCATGCTTCATATTCCTTCTCCATCTTTGGAGCTGAGAAATAAGAAAATATCAACTAATCAAATAATACTACAAAGAATTTATGGACAGAATTATTGAAGCGCTAAGTAATAATGGCTTCGAGATGGCGGACTATCTGGTCTTTGCCGCGTACATTATCATTCTTGTTGGTATGGGACTGTTCCTGTCACGCACCAAGAAGGGTGAAGAGAAATCATCTACCGACTACTTCCTGGCAGGTAACACCCTGACCTGGTGGGCTGTTGGTGCGTCGCTGATTGCTGCCAACATCTCTGCTGAGCAGTTCATCGGTATGTCTGGTTCTGCTTTTGCATCAGGTATTGCTCCTGCTGCCTACGAGCTGATGGCTGCAGCTACCCTGCTGGTGGTAGGTAAGTTCCTGCTGCCACTGATGATTGAGAAGAAGATTTTCACCATTCCTCAGTTCCTGCGCGAACGTTACAACTGGGGTGTAGGTCTGGCTTTCTCTCTGCTGTGGCTGTTCCTCTATGTCTTCGTTAACCTGACATCCGTTGCTTGGCTGGGTGCCCTGGCTATCCAGCAGATTCTAGGTCTGCCTACCGACATGATTATCAATGTGGGCGGTATGGAGATTGACCAGGTGCGCATGTGCATCATCCTCTCGCTGTTCCTTATCGCAGGTATCTACTCTATCTACGGTGGTCTGGCTTCTGTAGCCTGGACTGACGTGATGCAGGTAACCTTCCTCGTAGGTGGTGGTCTTATTACGGCTTATGCTGCCTTGTCAGTTATCGGCGACGAGATGGGTCTTGGTGGTGCCTGGGATGCTTTGAGCCACATCAAAGACTATTTGGCACAAGATCCTGCCGACAAGCACTTCAACCTCGTGGTGACACGTAATGTCGATGCTTATCCTGTTGTACAGGACGACCCGTTCTTCACCAATCCTGGTATCGTGCTCATCTTCGGTGCTCTGTGGCTGACCAACCTGGGTTACTGGGGTTTCAATCAGTACATCATCCAGAAGGGTCTGGCTGCTAAGTCACTTGATGAGGCTAAGAAGGGTATGGTCTTCGCTGCCTTCCTGAAGATTTTGATTCCGTTCATCGTTTGTATTCCTGGTGTTTGTGCCTTCTACATCATGAACGCTCCCGAGTGTGAGGCTCTCCGCGAGTCGCTGGCTGGTGCCATCACACGTTCTGACGATGCTTATCCTTTCCTGATTCGTAACTTCACTCCTACCGTTGTCAAGGGTCTGAGTTTTGCTGCACTTGCTGCCGCCGTTATTTCTTCGCTGGCTTCTATGTTCAACTCTACCTCTACCCTCTTCACCATGGATATCTATAAGCAGTTCATCAACAAGAACGCTTCTGAGACTCGTCTTGTGAATGTTGGTCGTCTGACTTCTGTCAGCGCTCTGATTATCGCCCTCATCGCCGTTTATCCGTTGATGGGTGGTATCGATCAGGCCTTCCAGTTCATTCAGGAGTACTCAGCCTTCGTATATCCTGGCGTGGTAGTTATCTTCGGTCTTGGTCTGTTGTGGAAGCGTGCCAGTGGTACTGCTGCTGTTGTCTGCGCTATCGGTACCTTCGCGTTCTCTATTATTTATAAGTTCGCGTTCCCCGACATGCCGTTCCTTGTACGTTCTGGTATTGTATTCATCACGCTGGTTATCCTGTTCGTATGGATTTCGCTGAAGAGCAAGAAGTCTGTTCCTGCTGACGAGCTTGACGAGCACACCATTAAGACCCAGTTGCTGTGGAGCAATATCATGTTCGTCATTGCTGCCGTATCGATTGTACTGTTCGTCGCTGGTTTCTTCGTGGATGTCTTCCACGTACACGGCTTCGAGGGCGCTATGATATTCTTTGCTGCCATCACGGCAACCATCGCTATCTACCTGCGCTCGAATGCACTCGACAAGGTACAAGATCCGAAGCTGGTGGCTATCGACCTGAAGGTATTCCATACTGATAAGATTTTCAACTGGGGTGCTTTTGGCGTGATTGCCATTTTGACCATCCTCTATATCGCATTATGGTAATCTTCTGAAAAACAACCATGACCAAGTTTTATATTGAACACCAGAAGATCCTCGTATCGGTGGACTGCATCATCTTTGGCTTTGAACAAAACAAGCTGAAGGTGCTGCTGGGCCACCGAGCTATGGACCCTGGTAAGGGCGCATGGAGCCTCTATGGAGGCTTCGTACGCAACGAGGAAAGCGTCGACGAAGCTGCCGACCGCGTACTTTTTGAACTCACCGGCCTGCGCAATGTCTATATGCGCCAGGTGGGTGCCTTCGGAAGTGTTGACCGCGACCCAGGAGCTCGTGTAGTTAGCGTAGCCTACTACGCACTCATCAACGTGAAGGATTACGACCAGAAGATGCTGGCCGAGCACGATGTGGAATGGGTGAACATCGAGGAACTGCCTGAGATGTTCTCCGATCACGAGGAGATGATTCTCAAGGCTCGCAAGCTGATGCAGCAGAAGATTCGTACTGCGCCCATCAGTTTCCAGCTCCTTCCTGGTCTGTTTACCCTCACCCAGTTACAGCGTCTCTACGAGGCTGTCAACGGCGAGGAGGTTGATAAGCGTAACTTCCGTAAGCGTATTAAAGAAATGGACTTCATCGAGAAGACCGATCTGATAGACAAGACAGGATCCAAGCGTGGAGCCTATCTCTATCGTTTCAACAAAAATGCCTTCAACGAAGGTACTAACTTCAAGCTTTAAAACATTATGTTAGAAGAACTGAAACAGAAAGTATTCAAAGCCAATCTGGACCTGGTAAAGCAGGGCTTGGTCATCTTTACTTGGGGCAACGTCTCAGGTATTGACCGCGAGAAGGGATTGGTAGTTATCAAGCCCAGTGGCGTCTCTTACGACGAGATGAAAGCTGAGGACATGGTAGTTGTTGACCTGGAAAGTGGTAAAGTGGTCGAGGGTGAGTTGAACCCATCAAGTGACACCCCTACCCACCTTGTATTATATAAGGCGTTCCCCAACATTCAGGGCGTCGTACACACCCACTCCACCTATGCAACTGCCTTTGCACAGGCAGGTAAGGATATCCCCAATATCGGCACCACACACGCCGACTACTTTTACAAGGATATTCCCTGCACACGCGACATGACAGAAGCAGAGGTCAAGGGACAGTACGAGCTGGAAACAGGTAACGTTATCGTGGACGAGATTCTGAATATCCGCAAGATTAATCCTGACCACACACCCGCTGTGTTGGTCAAGAACCATGGTCCGTTCTCGTGGGGTACTTCTCCCGACAATGCCGTCTACAACGCTAAGGTGATGGAGCAATGTGCCAAGATGGCCTTCGTGTCGTTCTGTGTCAATCCCAATACGACGATGAACCCGCTGCTCATCGAGAAGCACTACATGCGCAAGCATGGCCCCAACGCCTACTACGGCCAGAAAGGTCAGAAACACTAATCACTAAATCACGACGAAATGAAAGCATTTGATAATTTAGAAATTTGGTGGGTAACTGGTGCGCAGTTGCTCTACGGAGGCGACGCTGTTGTTGCCGTTGACGGCCACTCAAAGGAAATGGTTGAGGGGCTGAACAATAGTGGCATCATCCCCATCAAGGTTGTGTACAAAGGCACGGCTAACAGCTCGAAGGAAGTTGAGGCTGTAATGAAGGCCGCCAACAACGACGAAAAGTGTGTGGGTATTATCACCTGGATGCACACCTTCTCGCCTGCTAAGATGTGGATCAAGGGTCTGCAGGATTTGCAGAAGCCCCTTCTCCACTTCCACACCCAGTACAACGCTGAGATTCCCTGGGAGACCATGGATATGGACTTCATGAACCTGAACCAGTCGGCTCATGGCGATATCGAGTTCGGACACATCTGCACCCGCATGCGCATCCCCCGCAAGGTGGTTTGTGGCTATTGGAAGGATGCTGCCGCCCAACAGCAGATTGCCACTTGGGCACGTGTTGCCGCTGGTGTTGCTGATGCCAAGAACGTGCGCTGTCTGATGTTCGGTATGAACATGAACAACGTGGCTGTTACCGATGGCGACCGCGTAGAGTTTGAGCAGCGCCTGGGCTACCATGTCGACTACTACCCCGTCAGCTCGCTGATGGAATACTGGAAGAAGGTGACTGACGCAGAGGCTGACGAACTCGTTGAGGAGTACAAGAAAGAGTACACCATCAAGATTGACGAGTCGGGCGAGCAGGTTTACTGGGAGAAGGTGAAGAACGCAGCCAAGGCTGAGATTGCTCTGCGCCGCGTCTTGAAGGATGAGGGCGCAACTGCCTTCACCACTAACTTCGACGACCTCGGTGATGCAGACATCAACCAGCCCGATTTCTGTGGTTTCGACCAGATTCCTGGTCTTGCTTCACAACGTCTGATGGCTGAAGGTATTGGCTTCGGTGCTGAAGGCGACTGGAAGACAGCCTGTCTCTGCCGTACCCTGTGGGTTATCCAGCAGGGAATGCCTACCGGTTGTTCATTCCTGGAGGATTACACGCTGAACTTCGCTGGCGACCGCTCATCGTGCCTGCAAAGCCACATGCTCGAAGTTTGTCCGCTCATTGCTGTCGACAAACCCAAGTTGGAGGTTCACTTTCTCGGCATTGGCATCCGCAAGCAGCAGACTGCCCGCCTCGTGTTCACCTCAAAGGTGGGTCGCGGTATCAAAGCTACTGTTGTTGACCTTGGCAACCGTTTCCGTCTCATCTCTCAGGAGGTGGAGTGCATCGAGCCCAAGCCCATGCCTAACCTGCCTGTAGCTTCTGCCCTGTGGGTTCCCCAGCCGACCTTCGAGATTGGTGCTGGCGCATGGATTCTCGCAGGTGGTACGCACCACTCAGCCTTCTCTTACGACATCACCGAAGAGTACTGGGAGGACTTTGCTGAGATGACCGGCATCGAGTATGTGCGCATCAACAAGCAGACCACTACAGCCGACTTCAAGCAGCAGCTTCGTAACAACGAGCTGTACTTCATGCTGAATAAGGCGCTGAAGTAAAGCGACTGAACGTCATACAGAGGAAATTCTCTAGAGAATTTTATACGGCTTAGCTGTATAAAGACTAAATTCTCTAGAGAATTTTTGTTGTATTAGCCTAATACGAGATAATCTATAGAAAATTCCCTAAGAAATATCTACTGAAAAGTTTGGCAATGCGCACAGAATTTGTTAACTTTGCAGTCAAAACAATTTAAAACCTATATTACATATGACAGCAAAACAAACCATCGAGGCCGGTAAGGCCATTCTGGGAATCGAATTCGGTTCCACACGTATCAAGGCCGTCCTTATCGACCAGGAGAATAAACCCATCGCACAAGGCTCTTTCGAGTGGGAGAACCAACTCGTTGACGGTCTGTGGACCTATAGTATCGACATCATCTGGAAGGGCCTGCAGGATTGCTACGCTGACCTGCGCAAGGATGTGAAGGCCCAGTACGATTGCGAGATTGAGCAGTTGGCCGCCATCGGTTTCTCAGCCATGATGCACGGCTACATGGCCTTCGACGAGAAGCAGCAGATTCTGGTGCCTTTCCGCACATGGCGTAACACGAACACCGGCAAGGCTGCTGCCGAGCTTAGCAAGCTGTTCAACTACAACATTCCCCTGCGCTGGAGCATCTCGCACCTGTACCAGTGCATCCTGAACGGTGACGAGCACGTGAAGAATATCAAGTTCTTGACCACGCTGGCAGGCTATGTACACTGGCAGGTTACTGGCGAGTTCGTGCTGGGCGTAGGCGATGCCTCAGGTATGATTCCCGTTGACCCCGCCACGAAGACCTACGACGCCGAGATGGTTGCTAAGTTCGACAAGATTCTGGCTGCTAAAGGTTTGCCCTATACATTGCTCGACATCCTGCCCAAGTCGCTGAATGCTGGCGAGGCTGCTGGCGAGCTGACCGCCGAGGGCGCCAAGAAGCTGGACGTCTCTGGCCACCTGAAGGCTGGTGTTCCCGTTTGTCCTCCTGAGGGCGACGCAGGCACGGGCATGGTAGCTACCAACGCCGTCAAGCAGCGCACGGGTAACGTTTCTGCCGGTACCTCTTCGTTCTCGATGATTGTGCTGGAGAAGCCGCTCAGCAAGCCTTACGAGATGATTGACATGGTGACCACCCCTGACGGTTCGCTGGTGGCTATGGTTCACTGCAACAACTGTACAAGTGATATCAACGCCTGGGTAGGTCTGTTCAAGGAATACCAGCAACTGCTGGGTGTGCCCGTCGACATGAACGAGCTCTACGGCAAGCTGTTCAACAAGGCCCTGGAGGGCGACGCCGACTGTGGCGGTCTGATGGCCTACAACTACGTCTCTGGCGAGCCCGTCACCGGTCTTGCCGAGGGTCGTCCGATGTTTGTCCGCTCAGCCAACGATAAGTTCAACCTGGCCAACTTCATGCGCAGCCACCTCTATGGTGCCATCGGCGTGCTGAAGATTGGCAACGACATCCTGCTAAAGGAAGAGAAAATCAAGGTGGACCGCATCACAGGTCACGGCGGTTACTTCAAGACTGCTGGTGTAGGTCAGCGTATGCTGGCTGCTGCCCTCAATTCGCCCATCAGCGTCATGGAAACCGCTGGCGAAGGTGGTGCATGGGGTATCGCCCTGCTGGCTGGCTACCTGATCAATAAGAATGGTAAGAACCTGGCCGACTATCTGGAGCAGGTTGTCTTCGCAGGCAATACGGGTGTCAGCATTGCACCCACAGCCGAGGATGTCGCAGGTTTCGAGAAGTATATCGAGAACTACAAGGCTTGTCTGCCAGTAGAGCAGGCTGCTGTAGACTGCAAGAAGTAAGTGGAAAGAACTGGAGACTATACCATCTCGGTGGTCATCGTAACACATGACCAAGGCGAGACGCTGGAGCGTAACCTGCCGCAGTTTCTGACTGTGGCAGGTGCCGCACATGCCGAGGTCATTGTTGTAGACGACTCGTCAACGGACAATACCCCCGACGTGCTGAAGCTCCTGAAAGAGGAGAACCCTCACTTATACACTACTTTCCTGCCCAAGAGCGTACCCAACAACAGTCGTCTGCGTCTGGCACTGAATATCGGCGTGAAAGCAGCTATATCGCAACGCGTCGTCTTTGCCGATATCCATCGCCCTCCCCTCTCTACTGAGTGGCTGACAGGACTGGCCAATGGCGAGGTAACAGCTGTCTATTGTCGGCTGAAGCATGGCGCACCGGAGGTGACTCACCAACAGTTCGACGATCTAGACGAAGCCACCAACTTCATGCTGAAGGCTGAGTGTTACGGCGGTGGCGGACATAAGGGACGCTGGTTCCGCATGCGTCGAGGCATGTACGATGCCATAGCCGTAAATAAAGATACTATCTTTAAGGCCATCATGCTCTTCGACCAGCGTCTTGGCATGAGCAAACGGATGAGTCTTGGCATCGCCGTGTTCTTCAAAAACATGTTTGCATGAGAATACTTCACTACTACGCTAGTAATGCCTCCGAAAACATCGCGGAATATGTCAAGACGCTATGTGAGGAGATGAGAACGGATGCCGAGAACGAATCGGCAACAACCGTTCAAGAGGCACTTCAGTCGTTGCGCGACCGGCATTACGACCTGTTGCACATACACGGCTGCTGGCTGTATGCCGCCAATCGCATAGCCCGAAGGGCCTTGCAACTGGGCACTCGAGTAGTAGTAACACCTCATGGACAACTGGAACCGTGGATTATGAAGCAACGCTACTGGAAAGAGAAATTGCCCAAGCAACTGCTTTTCCAGCGCAGTCTGATTCACAAAGCTTATGCCGTCATCGTGCAGGGAAAAATGGAAGAAGAGTGTCTGCGCAAACTGGACTGGAACCGTAGGATAGTTATCATCCGCAACTCTCTGATAACCAACACCACAACAGCACAGGAAATGGCACGACAACAGGCACAGGTGTATCGTAAAATCATGGACAGCAACACCTGGGAACTGATGACAGATAGCACAAAGAGAACCTTGCGTCAGTTGCTGAAGGTGGGTATCACGGGAGATGAGCGCTGGTTAGGTGAGTCGTATGTCACTATCAGCGATAACAACCAATGGCGCATGCTTTATTGCTATGTTCATCAGGAACAGGTCAGCGAGACCGTCCGTCGCGGATTGCAGGTACTACGTATAGATGCTCCTGATTTTGACATCCAGCAGATGCCGTCTTTCAAGCCCGACGGTTATGAACCTTCGAAAACTATTGAGGAAGCCATCGGTATGCAGTATGCTACTGAGAACGACCGACTTATGTCCACGTTCCGCCATCTGCGCCGACTAGCCTTGCATAAACGACTCACCTTGTCACATCTTGTGGAACTGGACAAGGAACTGCGTAACCACGACACAGCAGAAGACCAGCTCTGTGACGCGCTGAAAGAACGCCACTTGTACAAGTTTGCACGACGTATCATGCAACTGACCTACGACCTGACAGGACTAGATGAGGGACACATGCCAATGCCCCCACTCGAAGACCGTCTGACGCGACACATGAGAAAACATATAGACAACCACTTGAAGATATAAAACGCCTAAAGATAAGACTATGAAAGAACAATTCTCAGAGCACGACATGCACTATCTGCGACTGCTAGCGACTTCGTTTCCCACGATAGCTGCTGCATCTACAGAGATTATCAATCTGGAGGCTATCCTCAACCTGCCCAAGGGTACAGAACACTTCCTTGCTGACCTGCACGGAGAGAGTGCAGCCTTCAAGCATGTTATCAAGAATGCCTCTGGAAACATCCGTCGTAAAGTTAGTGAACTGTTTGCCGGCGATATCCGTGACAAGGAGCGCCGCGAGCTGTGTACCTTAATATATTATCCAGAAGAGAAACTGGAACTCATCAAAGCTGCCGAGTCGGACGACCTGGACGACTGGTACCACATCACCATCCACCGACTGGTGGCCGTCTGCCGTGATGTGTCGTCAAAATACACACGCTCGAAGGTACGTAAGTCGCTGCCCGAAGAGTTTGCCTATATTATCGAGGAACTGTTGCACGAGCGTACCGATGACAACGATAAGGCAGCCTATGTCAGCGTCATTGTCGACACTATTATCTCGACAGGTCGTGCAGACGATTTCATTATTGCTTTGTGTAACGTTATCCAGCGTCTGGCCATCGACCAGTTGCACATTCTGGGCGACATCTATGATCGCGGTCCCGGTGCACACATCATACTCGACACAATGAAGCAGTACCACTCATGGGACATTCAATGGGGTAACCACGACATACTGTGGATGGGTGCCGGAGCTGGCAACAACGCCTGCATTTGCAACGTGCTACGCCTGTCGTTGCGTTACGCCAATCTGGCAACTGTCGAGGATGCTTACGGCATTAATCTTGTACCGCTGGCCACCTTCGCTATGGAGACCTACGGTGACGATCCGTGCGAGGAATTCATCCCTAAATTGATGGCGGGCAACACCATGCAGGAGAAATATATCCGTCTGACTGCACAGATGCACAAAGCTATCTCGATTATTCAGTTCAAGAAGGAGGCACAGATTTTCAAACGCCGTCCGGAATGGGGCATGCTGGACCGCTGTCTGCTAGACCACATTGACTACGAGCGTGGTGTGCTGGTCATCGATGGCAAGGAGTATGAGATGCGTTCGAACTACTTCCCCACTATCGACCCCAAGAACCCGTGCGAGCTGACGCCCGAGGAGAATCTGTTGATGGAGCGCCTGCACCACTCGTTCAAGGCCAGCGAGAAACTGCAGAAACATATCAAGATGTTGCTCAGTCATGGTTGTATGTATACCATCTGCAACCAGAACCTGCTCTATCATGCCTCTGTACCCCTGAACGAAGACGGAACACTAAAAGAAGTGGAGCTGTACAAGGGCAAGTGCTACAGCGGCAAAGACCTGATGCATCACATTGGCATGATGGTGCGTGCGGCATTTGAGAGCGATACAGAAAAGGAACTGCGACTCTATGCACGCGACTACTTCCTCTATCTGTGGTGTGGCAAGGACTCTCCCCTCTTCGACAAGTCGAAGATGGCTACGTTTGAACGCTACTTCCTGACAGATAAGACGATGTTTAAGGAGGAGAAAGGCTACTACTTCCAGTTGCGCGACTCAGAGGAAGTGGTAGACCGCATCCTCGATGCCTTTGGGGTAAAAGGAGAACATCGGCACATCATCAATGGCCATGTACCTGTACACGCTTCGAAGGGTGAGAATCCCATCAAGGCCAATGGTAAACTGATGGTGATTGATGGCGGTTTCTCACAGGCTTATCACTCGACGACAGGTATTGCAGGCTATACGTTAGTTTACCATAGCCGAGGATTCCAACTCGTTCAGCACGAACCATTTACGAGCGCATCAGAAGCTATCGAAAAGGGAACGGATATCAAGTCAACCACCCAACTCGTGGAACTCTCTGCCCATCGCATGTTGGTGGCCGATACAGATAAGGGTACTGAGTTACGTAGTCAGATTGCCGACCTCCGTCAGTTGCTCTACGCTTATCGTCATGGTATCATCACCGAAGCAAAATGAAGCATGAGGTTATCATAGCCTTAGGCTCCAACTATCGACAGGCAGCCCATATTCGCTGGGCATCAGAACGCCTGGCATGGCTGCTGGACGAATGTCGCCTCAGTCGCGTGCTATGGACGGCAGACATCAAAGGCTCTGGCAAGTGGTATATGAACCGACTGGTGACAGGCTACACAGCATTGGCAGTTGACGACCTACAGCAACTGCTGAAAAAGACAGAGGCAGAGACTGGTCGCACCAAGGAGGCAGTAACCATAGACCTGGACCTTCTGCAATACGACTCACAGCGCTATCACGAAAAAGATTGGCAGCGAAACTATGTATCTGCTATCATTAACGATATCATATTGAAATAGTTATATAAAAATGTGGCTGTTTGCGTTTTTTTTCGTACCTTTGCACCCGCAAATAAAAAAAGGTAAAAGAAAAGAAATGATAACAGTCACAAATCTGGCTATCCAGTTTGGAAAAAAGACGTTGTATAAGGACGTCAATCTGAAGTTTACAAGTGGTAATATTTATGGAATTATCGGTGCCAATGGTGCCGGTAAATCTACCCTGTTGCGTGCCATCAGCGGTGAGCTGGAGCCCAATAAGGGTTCTGTCGAGATGCTCCCCGGCGAACGTATGTCGGTATTGGAGCAGGACCACTTCAAGTATGATGAATTTACAGTGATGAACACAGTGCTGATGGGACATCAGCCATTGTGGCAGAACATGAAAGAGCGCGAGGCGCTGTATGCAAAGGAGGAGATGACCGAGGAGGATGGTGTACGTGCTGCCGACCTGGAAATGGCCTTTGCTGAGATGAACGGTTGGGAAGCCGAGAGCGAGGCAGCACAGCTGTTGCAGAACCTGGGTATCAAAGAGGAGCAGCACTACGCACAGATGTCGGACATCTCAAACAACGAGAAGGTGCGCGTCATGCTGGCCAAGGCATTGTTCGGACACCCCGACAACCTGCTGCTTGACGAGCCCACCAACGACCTTGACCTCGACACCGTACAGTGGTTGGAGGAATACCTGTCAAACTTGGAGCAATGCGTGCTCGTGGTTTCTCACGACCGTCACTTCCTGGATGCAGTATCTACCCAGACCGTGGATATCGACTTCGGCAAGGTGACGCTGTTCTCTGGTAACTATTCATTCTGGTACGAGTCGTCACAGTTAGCCCTGCGTCAGGCTCAGAACCAGAAGATGAAGGCTGAGGAAAAGAAGAAGCAGTTGGAGGAATTCATCCGTCGTTTCTCTGCTAACGTAGCCAAGTCAAAGCAGACCACATCGCGTAAAAAGATGTTGGAGAAACTGAACGTCGAGGAAATCACCCCTTCAACACGTAAATATCCAGGCATTATCTTCTCGATGGAGCGCGAGCCTGGCACACAGATTCTGGAAGTAGAAGGACTGAAAGCTTTGGATGCTGATGGAACTGTACTCTTCGACAACGTGTCGTTCACCATCGAAAAGGGACAGAAGACAGTCTTCTTGTCACATAATCCCAAAGCAATGACAGCCCTCTTCGAGATTATCAATGGTAATCGCGAGGCTGACGCTGGTACCTACAAATGGGGCGTCACTATTACGACTGCCTATCTCCCACTCGACAATACCGAGTTTTTTAAGTCAGAGATGAACCTCGTTGACTGGCTCAGCCAGTATGGCACCGGTAACGAAGTAATGATGAAGTCGTTCTTAGGACGCATGTTGTTCAAGGATGAGGATATCCAGAAGAAGGTATGTGTGCTCTCCGGTGGCGAGAAGATGCGTTGCATGATTGCCCGCATGCAGCTGAAAAATGCAAACTGTCTGATTCTGGACACGCCCACCAACCACTTGGATTTGGAGTCTATTCAGGCATTCAACAACAACCTCATTTCGTTCAAGGGCAATATCCTATTTGCCTCGCACGACCACGAGTTTATCAATACTGTGGCTGACCGCATCATCGAACTGACGCCAAAGGGCACTATCGACAAGCTGATGAGCTACGATGACTACATCTATGATGAGAGCATCAAAGAGAAGAAGGCAGAACTGTACGCATAATATATTGGCACAGAATTTGCTGACGGGCTGTTAGGACAAAAATTCAAAACACTATGACAGAAGAAGAAATAAAGAACGAAGAGGAACAGCAGGAGCCTGTGGTCGACGGTTCTTCCGTCGATATCAAAGAAGAAGCCCCGGCAGAGGAACCTGCTGAGGAGCAAGACCCCTTAGAGGCCGCTAAAGCCGAGATAGAACAGTTGAAGACCCAGATGCTCTATAAGACTGCCGAGTTTGACAATTATCGTAAGCGTACACTCAAGGAGAAGGCTGAGCTTATCCTGAATGGTGGCGAGAAGGCTGTTAGTGCCGTGTTGCCTATCATCGACGATATGGAACGCGCCATTGAAAATGGCAACAAGACAGACGACCCTGCCGTACTCCGTGAGGGTATGGAACTGATTTATAATAAGTTCATGAAGGCGCTGGAAGGACTGGGCGTTAAGAAAATCGAGACTGAGAATGCAGATTTCGACACCGACCTGCACGAGGCCGTAGCAATGGTTCCTGGCATGGGCGATGATAAGAAAGGAAAGGTCATCGACTGCCTGCAGACAGGCTACCAGTTGAACGATAAAGTAATTCGCCACGCCAAAGTGGCAGTTGGACAGTAAGATGTCTGATGTTAGATGTAAGAAGTAAGAAATGGCACAAAAACGAGACTATTACGAAGTGCTTGGCGTAGATAAGAACGCCACAGAAGACCAGATAAAGAAGGCATATCGCACCATCGCCATCAAATATCACCCTGACCGCAATCCAGGTAACAAGGAAGCTGAGGAGAAATTCAAAGAAGCTGCCGAGGCCTACGACGTGTTGCACGACCCGCAGAAGCGTCAGCAGTACGACACCTTTGGCTTCAATGGTCCTGGTGGTGCTAGTGGTTTCGACCCATTTGGCGGAACGTCCATGAATATGGACGATATTTTCTCTATGTTTGGTGATATCTTCGGTGGTCATGCCGGTGGTTTTGGAGGATTTGGCGGTGCCAGCCGTGGTCCTCAGAAGCATCGTGGCTCTGACCTGCGTCTGAAGGTAAAACTGTCGTTGGAAGAGATTGCCCATGGAGTCACCAAGAAGTTCAAGGTTCGCAAGGATATAACCTGTTCACATTGTCACGGCTCTGGCGCAGAGGCTGGTAGCACGAACGATCAGTGTCCTACGTGTCACGGTTCTGGCGTAATCACCCACACCACTCAGAGCATCTTTGGTATGATGCAGACACAAGGTGTTTGTCCCACCTGTGGCGGTGAGGGTACCGTTATTAAGAACAAGTGTCACGAGTGTGGCGGCTCTGGTGTCGTCAAGGGCGAAGAGGTGGTAGAAATCAAGATTCCCGCAGGTGTTGCCGAAGGTATGATTGTCAACGTACCAGGTAAGGGTAATGCCGGTCGCCATAAGGGTATAAACGGTGATATCCAAGTGTTTGTGGAGGAAGAAGAGAACGACACCTTCATTCGTGACAACTGCGACTTGATATACAACTTACTCCTTGACTTCCCGACAGCCGCATTAGGTGGCGAGGTAGAGATTCCTACCATCGAGGGCAACAAACTGAAGGTGAAGATGGAACCAGGCACACAACCTGGCAAGACCATGCGTCTGCGTGGTAAGGGTTTACCTGCTGTACAGGGTTACGGACGTGGCAATGGTGATTTGGTTGTCAATGTCAGCGTCTATGTTCCAAAGACGTTGAGCAAAGAGGAGAAAGCTGCTATCGAACAGTTCCGTCAAAGCGACAACTTCCAGGGCGATGCAGCTACCAAACGTTCCATTTTTCAGAAATTCAAGAATTACTTTAGTTAATCGCATGTTGCGGTTCTCCCGCGACAAAAGAGAAAAATGACCTATCAAGAGACCTGCCACTATCTCTATAGCCAGATGCCCATGTTCGAGCGACAGGGCAGTTCAGGTTATAAAGAAGGTATAAGCAACACCCTGGCGCTGGACGAGCATCTGGGTTGCCCGCACAAGTCGTATGCAACGATACACATTGCCGGCACCAATGGCAAAGGCTCTTGCTCCCACTCCATTGCAGCCATCCTGCAGGAGTGTGGATACAAGGTCGGTCTCTACACATCACCCCACCTCATTGATTTCCGCGAGCGCATACGCGTCAATGGCAAACCCATCAGTGAGCGTTATGTCATGGAATTCGTGGAGCGCGAGCGTTCGTTCTTTGAACCATTGCATCCCTCCTTCTTTGAAGTTACCACAGCGATGGCATTTCAATACTTCAAAGACCAGCATGTAGATATTGCAGTCATTGAAGTGGGACTGGGTGGACGACTGGACTGCACCAACATTATCACGCCCATTCTCTCTATTATTACCAACATCAGTTTCGACCACACTCAATTCCTCGGCAACACACTGGCACAGATTGCCGGTGAGAAAGCTGGTATAATAAAGAAAGGTGTACCTGTTATTATCGGTGAGGCCAATACAGAGACACGTCCCGTCTTTGAGGCGAAGGCCAAGGAAATGAATTCCGCTATCATCTTTGCTGAGGACGATCAGGAAGTACTCTCTGCAGAGCCGCTACCTGCTGGTGGTATGCTATACCACACCGTCCACAACGGCACTCTGCATGGCGATCTTGGTGGCGCCTATCAGCTGAAAAATATGAACACTATTCTTCAAGCCACCTACCAACTGGCCAAGATAGGTTATCTCTGTATCTGCGAGAAGTTGGAGAATCAGGACAAGTGTCGCTCTGAGATTCAGCGAGCAATCGAAAATGTTGCAGCCTCTACAGGTCTGATGGGTCGTTGGCAGATTATTCAAGAGAATCCAAGAGTGGTGTGTGACACTGGTCACAATGTTGGCGGATGGCAATATCTTTCCCAGCAATTGCAAAATCAGCAATGTCGTCAGATGCATATCATTTTCGGCATGGTCAACGACAAAGACCTCAATAGCGTACTCGAACTATTGCCCAAAAACGCTATTTTCTATTTTACCAAGGCCGACAACAAACGAGCCATTGACGAGCACGATTTACAGTCTCAAGCAGCTAAGCACGGACTCCTTGGCAAGTGCTACCCCACTGTAGATGAAGCATATACGCAATGTATGAAGAATGCGCTGCGCGACGATTTTGTCTTCGTTGGTGGTAGTTCGTATGTCGTGGGCGATTTCCTTAAATTATTCAATTAGTCACGTTTTAACGTTTTTTTTCGCGTATCATTCGTCTTTCTCGTTTTTTTTCGGTAGCTTTGCACATAGTTTCATAACCTAAAAACATTTAGATATGGCAAACACAACTGAAAATGCGAATTTGTGTGGTCTGAAGAGAGAAAACTTCCAGACCACAATCAACGGAAAAAAGACCGACCTGTACATTCTCCGTAACCGTAAGGGCTATGAGGTAGCAATCTCTAACTATGGTGGAGCAATCATGGCTATCATGGTGCCTGACAAGGATGGTAACGTTGCCAACGTTATCCAGGGTCACGATAGTATCGAACAACTGACGAGTGGCAATGAGCCTTACCTCTCAACATTGATTGGTCGCTGGGGCAACCGCATCTGCAAGGGTCAGTTCATACTGAACGGCAAGGAATATCAGCTGGCGCTGAACGATGGTCCTAACCACTTGCATGGAGGTAAGAAGGGCTTCAATGCCAAGGTTTGGGAAGCTCGTCAGATGGGTCCTCGTTCATTGGCTCTGCACCGTGTTTCTTCATACGGTGAGGAAGGTTACACCGGCGAGTTGGATGTAACTGTTGAGTACACCTTTACTGACAACAACGAGCTCATCATTGAGTATCTGGCCACCACTAACAAGAAGACCATCGTCAACTTGACCCACCACGCCTTCTTCTCATTGTCAGGTACTGCAGATCCTACTCCCACTATTGAGGACCAGATTTGCGAAATCAATGCTGACTTTTATCTGCCCACCGACGAGACCGCTATTCCTACAGGTGAAATCCTGAAGGTTGAAGGCACTCCCTTCGACTTCCGTACTCCTAAGACTTTCGGTAAGGAGATTGAGGCTGACAACGAGCAGATTAAGTTCGGTCACGGTTACGACCACAACTACGTACTTAATAAGAAGGAAGAGGGTGAGCTGTCATTTGCTGCTCGCATCACCGATCCTAAGAGCGGACGTACGCTGGAGTGCTACACCACTGAGCCTGGCATGCAGCTCTACACTGCGAACTTCGCTACAGGTTATAAGGGCGCTAACGGCTGTACCTTCCCACGTCGTTCGGCTGTATGTCTGGAGGCTCAGCACTTCCCCGACACTCCTAACCGTCCTTACTTCCCCTCTGTTGTCCTCAATCCTGGTCAGCAGTATAAGCAGAAGACCATTTATCGTTTTGGTGTAAAATAAGAAGGTTAATCAAGAATTGTCAAATCGTTAATTGACATGATGGATATCGATTTTGTTAGAAGCCGCTTCGTTAAGCACTTCGATGGCAAGACCGGCAATGTATATGCTTCTCCTGGACGCATCAACCTCATCGGTGAACATACCGACTACAATGGAGGTTATGTGTTCCCTGGAGCAGTTGACAAAGGCGTGATGGCTGAGATACGTCCCAATGGTACCGAAGACACTGTCATGGCCTATGCCATTGACCTTAAGGACCGCGTAGATTTCAAACTCTCCGACCCCAACGGTCCACGTGCATCGTGGGCTCGCTATATTTATGGTATAGCACTGGAGATGCGTAAGCGCGGCGCCAATGTCAAGGGTTTCAACATTGCCTTTGCCGGTGACGTACCCCTGGGTGCAGGCATGTCGTCAAGTGCCGCAATGGAGAGCTGTTTCGCTTTTGGTCTTAACGACCTCTTTGCTGACGGCAAGGTCAGTCAGTGGGACATGGTTTTGGCTGGACAGGCTACAGAACATAACTACTGTGGTGTCAACTGTGGCATCATGGATCAGTTCGCCTCTGTCTTTGGCAAGTCTGGCTGTCTCATGCGCCTTGACTGTCGAAGTCGCGAGTTCGAGTACTTCCCCTTCAAGCCCGACGGTTATCGTCTGGTGTTGCTCGACAGCGTTGTCAAGCACCAGCTTGCTGGTTCACCCTACAACGATCGTCGTAAATCGTGTGAGAACGTGGTCAAGCATATTGCCGCCAAACATCCGGAGGCCAAGTTCGAGACTTTACGTGACTGCACATGGGAGCAACTTGAAGAAGTCAAGGCTGACATCAGCGAAGAAGACTATCGTCGTGCTAAGTTTGTGCTCGGTGAGAAAGACCGTGTACTCGGTGTCTGCGATGCTCTTAACGAAGGTGACTACGAGCGTGTTGGTGAACTGATGTACCAGACCCACGAAGGTTTGTCGAAGGACTATGAAGTTAGCTGCGAAGAGCTCGACTTCCTCAACGATATTGCCCGCGAGAATGGTGTCACAGGCTCTCGTATCATGGGTGGCGGCTTTGGTGGTTGCACCATCAACCTGGTGCGCAACGACCTCTATCTTCAGTTCGTTGAAGATGCCAAGAAGCGTTTCAATGAGAAGTATGGCCACCAGCCCAAGGTCTATGATGTCGTTATTGGCGACGGTTCACGCAAGCTTTGCTAACATACAATCTCATTTATACAATTAGACCGCTGAACAATCTATTCAGCGGTCTATTTTTTGTGCGTTTCGTTTGCTTTGCGTGCGTTATTTGTAATATTCTTTATACCACTCTGCAAAGTGACGCAGCCCCTCGCGGAGTGTGATTTTCGGCGTAAAGCCATAGTCGCGCTCCAAAGCCTCGGCATCAGCATAAGTGGTAGGCACGTCACCCGGCTGCATAGGCACCAGTTTCTTGTGAGCCTCGAAGTCGAAGTCCTTAGGCAGCACACCGGCACGCACCAGTTCCTCTTGCAGGATATTCACAAAGTCCAGCAGGTTCTCTGGCTGACCACCACCTATATTATATACAGCATATGGTGGAATGGGCAGCCCATCCTCACCGTTCTTACGCTCAGGAGCACCCTGCATCACGCGCACTACTCCTTCTACGATATCATCAACATAGGTAAAGTCACGGCGACAGTTGCCATAGTTGAAAATCTGAATGGTCTCCCCTTTCAACAGTTTATTGGTGAAACCGAAGTACGCCATATCCGGACGACCGGCAGGACCATAAACAGTGAAGAAGCGCAGACCCGTAGTCGGGACGTTATACAGCTTGCTGTAGCAATGTGCAAAAAGTTCGTTGCTCTTCTTCGTGGCAGCATACAGGCTGACAGGATTGTCCACGCGGTCGTCTGTCGAGAATGGCACCTTCTTGTTGCCACCATAAACGCTACTCGACGAAGCATAGACCAAGTGTGCGACGGGATTGTGGCGACAAGCTTCCAGAATATTGTAGAAGCCTATCATATTACTCATAATGTAAGCATCCGGATTCTCTATCGAATAGCGCACGCCCGCCTGAGCAGCCAGATTCACTACCACGTCAAACTTATACTCAGCAAACAGCTTGTCAATCGTTGCCTTGTCAGCTAAGTCGCCCTTCACAAAGGTGTAATCTATCCCTGCCAGTTTTGCTTTCTCAATCACCTCCAGACGATAGTCTTTCAAAGAAGGGTCATAGTAGTCGTTCAAATTATCAAAACCTACAATAACTCCCTCTTTCATCTCATGAAACAACCGAAGCACCAGATTCGAACCAATAAATCCGGCACTACCTGTCACCAAAATACGTTTATTATTTAAATCAATCCTTTCCTTCATCCTCAGTGCTGTTTAAACCAAATTGTCAGCTAACTGTTCCAGCAGTGCCTCGTCTGCAGCTTTCATACGTGAGCGGATGGAGACCATCGGTTCTACGATTTCGCAGTCCTTCATGGCTTCTATCATGGTGCGCATCACCTTGCCGGCCGATGGTGCCCAACTGCCGTTCTCGATGATAGCAAACTTACGCTTCTGGTAGTTCTTGATTTGCAGATGATAAAGGAAGTCGTGCATCACGGGGAAGACACCTGCATCATAGCTCGATGCAGCTACAACCACCGTAGGATAACGGAATGCATCCTCGATAACCTCAGCCATGTCCTCGCGACTTAAATCGCTGACTACAACCTTCTTAGCACCCTTCTCTCGAAGTATTGCTCCAAGTCGCTCAGCTGCTGCGGCTGTTCCACCATGAATGCTGGCATAAGCTATCAATATTCCCTCGCTCTCCGGCTCGTACTTACTCCATGTATCGTACAGCTTCACGGCTTCGGCTAAGGCCTCACCCTTCAGCACAGGACCATGCAACGGACAGATAGTCTGTACGTCAATAGCAGCCATCTTCTTCATCACACTCTGTACCTGCGAGCCGTACTTTCCACATATATTAAAATAATAGCGACGAGCCTCGCAAGCCCAGTCGTCGGTCTCATTGACCAGCGCGCCAAACTTACCGAAACCATCGGCCGAGAACAGCACCTTGTCCGTGGTGTCGTAGCTCATGATTACCTCTGGCCAGTGCACCATTGCAGCACCAATAAACTGCAGCGTATGCTTGCCCAACGAGAGTGTGTCACCCTCCTTCACCGTCGTTATGCGACCTGTAAAATCAACGCCTTCAAAGAAGTTCGTCAGCATTTTCACAGCCTGAGCGCTGCACACCAGTTGCACGCCAGGATAAGTCTCCAGCATCCACGCGATAAGTGCTGAGTGGTCAGGCTCCATGTGGTGAACCACCAGATAGTCCGGCTGTCTGCCATTCAGCGCCGCCGTCAGGTTTGCCTTCCACTCCTCACCCTTTCTGCGGTCAGCCGTGTCCAGCACCGCAATTTTCTCATCATCGATGAGGAAAGAATTATAACTCATACCCTCAGGCACCACATACTGACTCTCAAACAAATCGATGTCGAGATCGTCCACACCGATATACTTAATTGTATCGTTCATCATATTCATAGTTTACTTCGTTTATCATTATTTTGCAAAGGTACGAATAAGAATTGAGATATGCAAATAATACATGCTGAAAGAAGAAAAAAGATTTTTTCATCTGATAAGCTTCTCTATCTGCTTTTCCGTAGCTTCAGGCAATAACTGGCGAAGGTGTGCCTTCATTCGCTCCAGCGACTCCTGCGGCGTGCGCTCGCATTGACACATCTCACGGCCAAACAGCTGCTCAGGTATTGTCAACAGCGACCAGCCCCAGCCGTATTCGTGCCCGTGCTTGTCGGTGGGATACACGAAGTCCTCCGTCACGATGCGACAAGCCATCTGCAGGCGCGTCACGTAGCCGTCAAACTTGCTGCGCATCTTAGGACCATCAAATCCGCAGGCCGCACGCAGTTCACGCGTTATCAGACTGCCGTGCTCAGCCAGTGTCAACAGGATAGCCTCCTCAATGCTACCCTCCACAGGCGCAGGCCTCGAAGCACGGCGGTAGTTACACAAATCCGGCCACCACTCCTTACTCACAAAACCCGCCTTACCCGCAAAGAATTTACCATACACGCAGCGTCCCTCCGTCACGATAGGTCCCTTCCACTTCCATAGCGGCCAGTCCCATCCACCGTCGTCGAACACCACGTAGCGACAGTCCTCATCGACCACTTCCTCGGCCGAGTATCCTCTGACGCCACTATCCAGCAGCGGCAGGAATCCCACCTCCTGAATATAGTCCATCAACTCCGGACAACTATGTATCTCCACGTTCTTCATCATACCAGCATTTATTTCAACAATTGCAAAGATACGAATAAGTGAGCGAAATACCAAATTTCTTTGCAGTAAAAACAAAATCACATTTTATTTTGTATTGTGCTCACTTATTCGTACCTTTGCAGCATGAAAAAAGGATTGGTACTGGAAGGTGGGGCCATGCGCGGACTGTGGACGGCAGGCGTGATAGATGTTATGATGGAGCATGACGTCCAGCCCGACGGACTCATCGGCGTATCGGCTGGTGCAGCCTTTGGCTGTAACTACAAGTCGCGACAGGTGGGACGAGCCATCCGCTACAACACCCGTTTTGCCAAGGATCCACGCTACAGTGGCTGGAAATCGTTGCTCACCAGTGGTGACTACTTTAACGCCAACTTCGGCTATCACGTGGTGCCCTTCGAGTATGACAAGTTCGATATCGAGACCTTCGAGAAGAACCCGCTGGAGTTTACCGTTGTCTGCACGGATGTAGCGACAGGACTGCCCGTCTACCACGTGATGGACCATGTTGACTACGACGAACTGGAGTGGTTGCGCGCCTCTGCCTCGATGCCGCTGGCGTCAAAGGTTGTAGAGGTCGATGGCTGGAAGTTACTGGATGGCGGTGTGGGTGACTCCATTCCTTTGGAGTATTTTGAGAAGCAGGGCTACAAGCGCAACGTAGTCATCCTGACACAGCCTTTAGGCTATCGCAAGAAGCACCTCGGTCTGATGCCACTGATGCGTCTGGCACTCCGCAAGTACCCACACTTCCTGAAGGCACTGAATGAGCGCCACCTGATGTATAACTGTCAGTTGGACTATGTGGCAGAAGCCGAACGCCTGGGGCGCTGTCTGGTCATCCGTCCTGACGAGAACATACCCATTGGCCACCTCTCACACGACGCACAGCAGATGCGTCACGTCTATGAGCTGGGACGCGCCGTGGGCGAACGCTATATAGATAAAATAAAGGAATACTATGAGGATTGATATTATTACCGTACTGCCCGAAATGCTGGAGGGCTTCGTACACGAATCGATACTGGCACGTGCCGAGAAGAAAGGACTGGCAGAGATCCGTCTGCACAACCTGCGCGACTACACACTCGACAAGTGGCGCCGTGTTGACGACTACCCCTATGGTGGTTCTGCCGGCATGGTGATGCAGTGTGAGCCCATTGACCGTTGTATCACGGCATTGAAGGCTGAGCGCGACTACGACGAGGTCATCTTCACCTCGCCTGATGGTGAGCGCTTCGACCAGCACATGGCTAACGAGCTGTCGCTGAAGGGCAACCTGATTATTCTGGCTGGCCACTATAAAGGTATCGACCAGCGTGTCCGCGACCACCTGATTACCAAGGAGATATCTATTGGTGACTTCGTGCTGACGGGTGGTGAACTGGTAGCCGCCATGATTGCCGACGCCATCGTGCGAGTGGTACCTGGCGTTATTGGTGACGAACAGAGTGCCCTCTCTGATTGCTTCCAGGACGACTTGCTGGCAGCACCTATCTATACGCGTCCGGCAGAGTACAAAGGCTGGAAGGTGCCCGAGATACTGCTCTCTGGCAATGAGGCAAAGATACGTAACTGGGAACTGGAACAAGCTATGGAGCGCACACGCAGGCTCCGTCCCGATCTGCTGGAAGAAAAATAAAAGGTGGTGAATCAACGCCACTTTTTTTATTAGTCCATACGGTCACGGTAGTCTTCATAGCTATATTCACGCAGCATTTCCAGTGTGCCGTCGCTATGCTCCATAGCGATGGACGGATGCGAGATGCCGTTAAACATATTGGTCTTAACGGTGGTGTAGTGAATCATGTCTTCGAAGATAATCTCTTCACCAACCTGTAACTCATGGTCGAACTGCCAGTCACCAAGCCAGTCGCCAGAGAGACAGCTGTTACCGCCTAACCTGTAGAGGTAAGGGGTGAGAGGTGAAGGGTGAGAGATATGTTCTGCCCCATGAACCTCAGGGAAATAAGGCATTTCCAAACAGTCGGGCATGTGGCAGGTGAAACTGACATCAAGGATGGCGGTGCGAATGCCCTTGTCCTCTACGATGTCTACCACGCTGGCTACCAGCGGACCTGTCTGCCAGGCAAAGGCACTACCTGGTTCGAAGATAACCTTCAGCCATGGATAGCGCTCGTGGAAACCTTGCATGAGGCGCACCAGTCGCTCGATGTCGTAGTCCTTGCGCGTCACCAGATGGCCACCACCGAAGTTGATCCACTCAATCTGCGGGAACCACTTCGCAAACTTCTCTTCGATATGCTGCAGCGAGCGCTCAAAGACGTCGCTACCACTCTCACAATGACAGTGGCAATGGAAGCCCTTGATATCGCTAGGCAACTGCTCAGGCAACTTGTCGGCAGAAACACCAAAGCGAGTGCCTGGTGCACATGGATTGTAGAGCAGCGTCTCTACCTCTGAGTATTCCGGATTGACACGCAAACCCAGCGAGCACTCCCCTGCCCTTTCATGGAAACGCTCGTACTGCGAGAGCGAGTTAAACGTCAGATGACTGGAGCAACGTACAATCTCGTCGAACTCATCATCCTTATATGCTGGCGAATAGGTATGCGCCTTAGCACCAAACTCCTCGAAGGCCAAGCGTACCTCGCTGAGCGAGCTGGCAGTAGTCGACGAGATATACTCGCGGAAGATGGGGAATGTCTTCCACAAGGCAAAGGCCTTGAAAGCCAGTATCCATTCAGAATCGGTGCGGCAAGCAACCTCGCGAATCAATGCGAGGTTGTGCCGCAACCGCTTTTCTTCTATAATATAAACCGGAGTCTTGATAAGATTAAAAATTAAAGATTAAAAATTATCAGAACTCTTTCGTCATTTCCTTAACCTCGGCATTGATGTGGTCGATGAACTCCTGGATAGTCATCACCTTCTGCTCGCCACCGCCCTGAGGACGTACGGCAACGGTGCCATCCTGCTGTTCCTTCTCACCAACAATGACCATGTAAGGAATACGCTTCAACTCGTTGTCACGAATCTTACGACCCAGCTTCTCGTTGCGCAGGTCGATAGTAGGACGAACGCCACCCATATCGAACTTCTTGGCAACCTCCTTAGCGTAGTCGTTGTACTTTTCTGACAGCGGCAGGATAGCTACCTGGTCAGGAGTCAACCACAAGGGGAAGTGACCGCTGGTGTGCTCGATGAGTACGGCGCAGAAGCGCTCCAAAGAGCCGAAGGGTGCACGGTGAATCATGACAGGTGTCTTCTTCGTGTTGTCCTCGTCGGTATATTCCAGCTGGAAGCGCTTGGGCAGGTTGTAGTCTACCTGGATGGTACCCAACTGCCAGCGACGACCGATGGCGTCCTTGATCATGAAGTCGAGCTTAGGACCATAGAAGGCAGCCTCGCCGTATTCAACCTTGGCGGGCAGACCCTTCTCCTCACAAGCCTCCTGAATGGCCTTCTCTGCCAGTGCCCAGTCTTCGTCAGTACCAACGTACTTCTCGTGATCGTTGGGGTCGCGGAGAGAAATCTGTGCCTCGAACTCAAAGCCGAAAGCCTTAAGGACGATATTGATGATGTCCATCACGTTCAGGAACTCCTGCTTTACCTGGTCTGGACGGCAGAACAGGTGGGCATCGTCCTGCGTGAACGAGCGCACACGGGTCAGTCCATGCAACTCACCACTCTGCTCATAACGATAAACCGTACCAAACTCAGCAATACGCAGAGGCAGGTCACGATAAGAACGGGGTTTCCATGCGAAGATCTCGCAGTGGTGAGGACAGTTCATTGGCTTCAACATGTATTCCTCATCCTCCTCAGGAGTATGGATGGGCTGGAACGAGTCCTTGCCATAGTGAGCATAGTGACCAGAGGTAACATAGAGGTTCTTCGAACCGATGTGCGGAGTGATAACCTCCTGATAACCGAAACGCTTCTGTACCTTGCGCAGGTGGTCCTGCAAGCGCAGACGCAGCTCAGTACCCTTTGGCAACCAGATGGGCAGACCCTTACCGACCTTATCGCTGAACATAAACAGCTCCATCTCCTTACCAATCTTACGGTGGTCGCGCTTCTTGGCCTCTTCCAGCATCACGAGATACTCGTCGAGCATCTTCTTCTTGGGGAACGATATACCATACAGGCGCTGCATCTGCTCACGAGTAGCGTCGCCACGCCAGAAAGCACCAGCTACAGAGGTCAGCTTCACAGCCTTGATCTCGCCAGTATCCATCAAGTGCGGACCACGGCAGAGGTCGGTGAAGTTACCCTGCGTATATGTCGTGATAGAACCGTCTTCCAAGTCCTGCTCGATGTGCTCGCACTTATAGGTCTGACCAGCGGCAGCAAACTCCTTCAGGGCGTCGGCCTTGGCCACCTCCTTGCGAACCACCGGCTCCTTCTTGCCAGCCAGCTCCTTCATCTTCTCTTCAATCTTGGGGAAGTCGCTCTCCTTGATCATCTCGCCGTTAGGCAGCAGCACGTCATAGAAGAAACCATTCTCCACAGCGGGACCAAAGCCGAACTGGATGCCAGGATACAACTCCTGCAGAGCCTCAGCCAACAGGTGTGCCGATGTGTGCCAGAAGGTATGCTTACCCTGCTCGTCATCGAACTTATAGAGCGCAATCGTAGCGTCCTCATTGATAGGACGATTCAACTCTACGGTCTCACCATTCACGCCACAGCTAATCACGCTGCGTGCCAGAGCTGGCGAGATGCTCTCGGCAATCTGAAGTCCAGTAACGCCCTGCTCATACGAGCGAACAGATCCGTCTGGAAAAGTAATGTTGATCATATCTACAATATATGTTTAAGTTTAAATCGCCCGCAAAATTACAAAATAATTGTGGGCTGACAAAATAATCAGCGTACTTTATCACTTTTTTATATACCTAAAAAAGATGATTTTGGTGTTTTAGTGGTTCATATATCATCAAAAATGTGTATCTTTGCGGCATGAAAAATATGAAAATGTACGAACCCAGCGACAAGATGGTGACGCTCATCAAGGACAACTGCAGCGTGCTGCAGGCACTCAGTTCCTTTGGCATCACGCTGGGCTTTGGCGACAAGACCGTTAGTGAGACGTGTCAGATGAACGATGTGGATACCTACACCTTCTTGGCAGTAGTGAACTATACCATCAACGGCTATGGTTCCTTTGAGAACGACGAACTCATCAGCGTACCCACACTGTTGCACTACCTAAAGGCCAGCCATGCGTACTATCTCGATTTCCAATTGCCTTTTATCCGTCGAGAGTTGAAGGAGAGTATTAGTGAGGACGATGCGTTGGGTATGCTCATCATGAGGCTGTATGAAGAATATGCCCAAGAGATTCGCCGTCACATGAAGTACGAGGAGAAAACGCTTTTCCCTTATGTGGAGTCGTTGATAGACGGGCGTCCAATGAATGACTATAACGTCGAGACCTTCTCGAAGCATCACGAGCAGACCGACAAGAAGTTGCGCGAGTTGAAGCTGATGATTATCAAGTACTTGCCTGCTGATGCCCGTCATAACAACCAACTGACGGCAACGCTTTACGACATCTATAACAATGAGGAATGGTTGCGCCAGCATGCTGAGGTAGAAGACCAAATCTTCACTCCGGCCATCAAGCGGTTGGAGCGGATGATTAAGCAAGAGGATGTGTCAAAGAACATCTCGTCGATGGTCTTCAAGGGTGGTCAGGACAACAGCGAGGCCATCAGCGATCGTGAGCGCGATGTTATCATTGGTGTGGTGCAGGGGCTGCAGAACAAGGAGATAGCTGACCATCTCTGTATATCGGTCAATACGGTTATCACTCATCGCCGCAATATTGCCCGCAAGCTGCAGATTCATTCGCCCGCAGGTCTCACCATCTATGCCATTGTCAACGGTCTCGTTGATATTTCCAGCGTAAAACTATAGACCCGTTTATTCGGAACCGCTTTAATTGGTTCCGATATACAGGCAGATCATTCCTAACAATACGAGGGCAAGGTCGAAAGCCTTGGCCTTGAGATTCTTTTCGTGGAAGAAGACAGCGCCAAAAAGGAAACTGACAATGACAGAACCGCGACGCACCATAGAGACAATCGAAATCATGGCATCGGGCAACGACAACGAATAGAAATACATAAAGTCGGCCGTTGACAGGAAGATGCTGACGCCAATGATGGACCAATGCCAATGGAACGGCGTCGTCTCGTTGTGCTTAGGCCACCACAGCAACATCAGCATAGCCAGCATCATGAAGCATTGATAGATGTTATACCACGACTGCACCAACATGCGGTCGAGTCCTACTCCACCCGACTCCACAGGTGCCATGAGGTACTTGTCGTAGAGTCCGCTGACAGCACCAAGAACAGCAGCGCCCACAATCATCCATATCCAGTGGTCGTGCTTGAAATCGATACCTTCCTTCTTACCACTACGACTGAGCAAGAGAAATGACAGAACAGCCAGCATGACACCAATCCACTGCCAATGGTTCAGACGTTCGCCAAAGACCAGCAAAGCACCGACAAGCACCATCACAGGACGAGTGGCGTTGATAGGGCCAACGATGGTCAATGGCAAGTGTTTCATACCGAAATAGCCCAGCACCCAACTGGATAACACAATGAGGGCTTTGAGGACGACATATTTATGCACCTCCCAACCACCACTGGCAACGTGGAAGATGCTGCCATCGAGCACGTCGCTCGTTCCGCTAAGCACAATAAACGGCAGGAATATCAATGACGAGAACAGCGTATTCAGGAACAATACCGGAATGACGGCATTCTCTTTTAATGCCTCTTTCTTAAACGAATCGTAGCAACCCAACAGAGCTGCCGACATGAATGCTAATAGTAACCAAGCCATATTAATACTTCACTTCTTCTAAGAACAATGCTTTGGCTGGCATCGACTCACCAGCCTGTGTGCGCTGCTTACCCTCAATAACCTGACGGAAATCGGTGAGCGACATGCGACCACGACCAACTTCTATTAACGTACCCACAACAGCACGCACCATATTGCGCAGAAAGCGGTTGGCAGTAATCTCAAAATACCATTCCGAAGATGAAATCTGGTGCCACTGAGCATGGGTGACGTGACAGATAGTGGTCTTCACGTCGCTGCCAGCTTTGCAAAATGCACCAAAGTCATCATACTCCATCAGCACACGACCTGCCTCGTTCATCTGGTCAAAATCCAGCTGATAGTGCATCTCCTGCGAATATTGCTGGATGAAGGGGTTCTTCTTCGTATGGATATAATAATGATAGGTACGCGAAGTGGCCGAGAAACGGGCATGCATATCACTGGCCACAGGTTCAATGCGGTCAACAGCAATATCGTAGTGCAACAGCCCATTAAGCTTCTTCGTCAGCATAGCAGCGTCGAAATCAG